>Ga0307515_10000982_pt1 | contig 65231 bp, 58 predicted proteins | sample 17_EM_MG_FD_194513 | JGI IMG/M metagenome (GOLD analysis project Ga0307515, IMG submission 194513) | Populus trichocarpa ectomycorrhiza microbial communities from riparian zone in the Pacific Northwest, United States - 17_EM | ecosystem: Host-associated > Plants > Roots > Unclassified | place... | reverse complement strand
AACTCCATTCAACTCAACTCCATTCAACTCAACTCCATTCAACTCAACTCCATTCAACTCAACTCCATTCAACTCAACTCCATTCAACTCAACTCCATTCAACTCAACTCCATTCAACTCAACTCCATTCAACTCAACTCCATTCAACTCAACCCCACTCAATTGGTAATCCACTCATATTGAATATTCGAGGTGGGCTCCACATCCATTGCATGGTCAAGGAACGAATATGGTGGAAGTGTCTCTGCTTGGCTTTGACGAAAACATCCACGAAATTTCAGTATATGTATGCCATGTGTTCTGCATCGTGTATTGGAACCATCTTCATGATTGTGTCTGCTCCATCTGTGAAACTGAATTCTCATTTTGTAATAGATATGGAGTGATATTGAAGAGAATCCAGGAGTCTGGAAAACAGCTGTTCACCACAATCAGACCAGTCCCTGCCATCCCCTGTTTCCTTCCATATCTCAGCGAGCTGACAACAGTGAAAGAAGTATACCCTTGGGTTCCTCTTCTTGCCATGGCTGCCACTGCTCCCTGCTTCCCCATCCATTGCCTGGTGCCTATTTTGCCCCAAGAGATGCTTTCCACAGTCATACCCAGCAACCCTGTATAATCTCCCACTCTTAGAAACACTGTCCGAACTTTCTCCTCACTAGGCAGTGGATCATCAATATCACCACCTCCAAGCAGTCGAAGATTTGAAGTACAGTCACCTTCAGAATGCTCTGAGGCCCCCTTGAGGTAAGCGAAGTGCTCTCAGACTTTGCAAGAGCATTCTCATGTACACCTGAAAGCACCTGCAGTTATGGAGGTGCATTCAGAATGCAACAATATTTAACTTATATGATAATTTAATTTGGAGCAGCTGGGACCTCTGCCCTAGTGTGTCTTAGACTTTGAGTGCAACTGAGTTCTCGGCAAAGCTGTGCAGGCGACTGATAACTTCCTGCCGTATTCCCACAGCCGTGATTGTGGGAGTTGCATAACCAAAATGCATTTTGTTTATCATATTCGTCTTTGTTGCAGTTACAAGATTCGCTTCATTAAAAAGTTGCATGTATCACCATCTATATATGTTTCTCTTTATATTTGCCTACGGCCAATCTGGCTGCAGACAGTACTTGAGCATAATAAGAGGAGCACTGGGAGATCCCAATTCAAAGAACTTCGTGATGCACTTGGGGACCGCGATGGTCTGAACATTGAGATGAACAGGTCGTGCATGATTGAGTGTATCTGGATATCCACCTGAAGGCTGTGGTTGATCAATTTCGGAAATACACTTTGAGCAAGTAATCCGGTGAACTCAGTGAGACACTTGGAGGCGGTTGTGGTGGGAAAATCAATGTCTCGCCACCACTGCCTCTCAGTTTGGCAGGGGGAAGCCGATTGGGGGCAAACAGAGATACCTGGGTAACAGTTAAAGACTGGGCAACTGGAAGTATAACTTTGGAATGCCCTGGATTGGATAGACATTTCATCATCATACAAACAAATACACACCCTATCTGTCCCAGCTCTTGGTTCCATGCTGTATTCCCAAACATTCAAAAATCCACCCAATGCATGTGGTTAATCATGGCAGGGTAGCCTGTCGAATCCTGTCACTCTCTTTCTATGTTCTTCAAGACAGGACTGCTCATTACCACCAAATCCCCCTGGATGCCACGAGTGGTGTGGCAGAGTGTCAATAATAGGCTCTGTTGCATATAGCTCTGCCATTTCACCCCACTAGGAGCATATGGACTTAGAGATGCACTGCGAGGCTGGAATCGACTGAACTCTGACATGCACTTGGAGGCTTTGATTAAGCGAGTTTGAGGATGCACTTGGAGGCCGACATCGAGTGAACACAGAGATGCCCCTGAAGACTGTGATCAAGAAAGTTGAGAGATGCACTTGGGGGGCATGATTCTGTGAACATGCAGGCCATGATCCTGTGAGTATGGAGATGCATTTCAATGCCATGATCAAGTGAACCTGGACATGAATGTGGAGGCAATGATCAATCGAGATTGAAGGATTAGTTTGATGTGGTTGATCTGGAGGGGGTAGATGGGGAGGGAAGCATAACTGCAGGTAAAACTCTATTCATTGGTTAACTCATAATTGTGCGAATGTACAAAGTTGGGTACAAAATAGTCGGCTGAGAGATGTGAGATGAGAGATACAACATGGGAGACTGGGTGGGAGCGGAAGACAAACAATCTTGGCAAGAAGCAGTACATGGTGTATGCAGTTCTTCATGTATGCAGAACTCGGAGAATGCAGTACTTCGTGTATGCAGTGCTATGTGTGTGCAGTACTCAGTGTATGCAGTACATGTAGTGCACAGTACTCCGTGCATGCAGTACTCTGTGTATGCAGGATGTGGTGAATGCAGTATGTGGTGTGAACAGTACTCGGTGTATGCAGTACTCGGTGTATGCAGTACTCGGTGTATGCAGTACTCGGTGTATGCAGTACTTGGTGTATGCAGTACTTGGTGTATGCAGGACATTGTGTATGCAGTATGTAGTGTGCACAGTACTCAGTGTATGCAGTACTTGGGGTATGCAGTACTTTGTGTATGCAGTACTGGGTGTATGCAGTCCTCGGTGTATGGAGTACTCGGTGTATGCAGTACTCGGTGTATGCAGTACTCGGTGTATGCAGTACTCGGTGTATGCAGTAATCGGTGTATGCAGTCCTCGGGGTATGCAGTACTCGGAGTATGCAGTACTCAGTGTATGCAGTACTCGGTGTATCCAGTACTCGGTGAATGCCGTTGTCGGTGTATGCAGTACTCAGTGTATGTGGTGATCGGGGTATACTCTACTTCATCCGGACTGAGTAAGTCGGTCCTGGAGCCACACGCAAACCTCCCAGACACTCCGGTCAACCTCACCAGTGCTTCTAAGTACTTCCAGATGCTTCCAGGCCTCCGTGGAGCTGAGCAAACTGATTTCAGACTCTCCAAGAGCATTGTCAAGTGCTCCTGAAAGCACCTCCAGTTATGGAGGTGCATTCAGGATGCTCTGATATTTGACGTATCAGATAGACAAATTGTGGAGCAGCTGAGACCTCTGTGCAGGTCAGTGAGAGACATCAGGAGCAGCTGAATCTTCTGCCCAGCTCTGCGGGAGACTTGATTCCGTACTCTCACAGCATTGGTTTCTATAGTTGCATAACTGCAAGGCACTTCATCTTCGATCCAGTTACAAGATTCTCTAGATCATAATATGCCATGTGTTATCTCTCTAAGTGTCTCTATATATATACATACGGTCAATCTGGTGGCAGACAGGTTTCAAGTGTAATCGGAGGAGGACCTGGAGACGACAATTGAGAAAACCTACAGATGCACTTGCAGGGCATTGCGGCGAGAAAATCTGTTTCTCACCACCTCCACCTTCTCAGCAGAGGGAAGCCAGCAGGAGGCATATGGAGATACAGGGATGATAGAGACGGACTTAACGACGAGGTGTATGGAGATAGTGAGATACTTGAGATAGACCGAGCAATGGGGAGTATAAATTTCGGACACCCTGGGGTAGATAGACATCATCTTAGTATATGAGATAAACTGTCTATCATTTACAGCTCTTGGTTCCACACACTCTTGCCGAGCTTTCCTAGATTGATGCAATACGTGTGGTTCCTCATGCACTCTTGCTGAGTTTCCATAGATCCATGCAATGTGTGTAGTGTGAGCAATGGTTCCAGAGGGTCACTTTGGGTCCGGGTCCGGGTCCAACCCGAACCGTTGCCAAATTGGCAGTCTGAGATGTCGATAAAGCCAAACAGTCAACTCGGGTAAGGTTCGATGGTAAACTCCCAACCCATCTGAATTGGGTGGGTTGTCAGCAGATCACCCGGAGGATCTATCCATAGATTCAATTATGGGTCTTGCTTTTGGAGTATGTGAATAGTATCTTATCAAAATCGCGTTTTCAACAACCAAGGATAAGTTTTTGCATGCTTTGCAGCTTGCAATATCGATTAAGTTGGAATCGATATTTTCACTTTGATACATTGAATTTTTGTGTATCACGGCGGTCAATAATTCCATTATAAACGCAGAGATCAGCGCGATGCCTTGATTACCAAATATGCAACAACTATAACTGTTGACGCTCCGTTGAAGCTCATTTTCAGGACGTGGCAGGGAGCATGTCGCTGTTGCTTTTGGCAGTAAAGGCTGCCAATATTTGCTAAATGGATGTCTGCAACCAATCAGAAAATATACTACCCAAGATTGGAAGCCAAAACTTGTTAATGCTCCATTGACGCTCATTCTCAGGATGCGGCAGGAAGCATGTCCCTGTAGTTTTTCTTAGTGAAGGCTGTCAATATCTGACAAATGGATGGCTGCTGACAATGGGAACATGACTTACCCAAGATGCGAAGCTAAACATTGTTGATGCTCAACTGACGCTCATTCACAGGATGTGGCAGGGAGCATTTCGCTGTAGTTTTTCCCAGTAAAGGCTGTTAATATCTGACAAATGGATGTCTACAACCAATCGGAACATAAATTACCCAAGATGCGAAGCTAACAATCATTGACGCTCCATTGATGCTCCTTCTCAGGATGCGGCAGGGAGCATCTCGCTGTCTGTTATGCCTATAGAGGCTGCCAACATATCAGTGATGCATCACAGCGGCCAAATTGTTGTTGAATTACTGTAAGTACACAGCCACAAATCGTTGACACTCCGTGGATGCTCATTATAATGTATTGTCCATTCAACATCTGCTGCCATCGATAATAGTTTTCATCATGATTTGAACATATTGGTAGTCTTTCTGCCCGATTGAGATTTGGCCTTGTGACAAAGCTGATCTCAGTAACATTCTTGCACTGTTCGCGCTCACACGACTAAAATTTATCTTTCTTGCCAAAAGCTTCATTGCGCCTGCTATACATCTGTATATCAACCGATATTGACAAGCTACTGCTCACCATTTGCCCATAATATATCACTAACTAAAACTCTAGTTCAAGATACAGAAAGACACTGGTGAAATATTGACCCAATCTGTGCAACTGGTTGTTCACTCCCTTACTCCTCCTCATTTCAATTGCATTGACCGTCATTAACCTCTTTTCAGCTGGTCTCTTTGGCTTCCGTGTAGGCTGAATCAATCCGGGAACATGTGGTGTGGCGCTCACATCCCGCTGCTCTGGGCAGTCCGGATCCTCAATTCTATTGGGTTGCTCTACATCAGATTCAATGTCTGGCCTGCAATCGTCTTCGCGGTCGTTTGGATTATCTAAGTCCCCATTCCAGTTAAGCCGATCTACAGTGTCCGAAATGGCATCAGGTGCGCTATCCTCATCACTTTCGACTGGATGACCGTTGATTCTTCGGATTTGGCGGACTTTCAATATTTGAGGTCGTCCTCCACAGTGGTCCTTCACAGACAAACGTGGTGGCAATGGAGATATTTCTGACAATTTAAATGCAGCCGCTCCATCATGTTGGAATGTTGACTAAGATGCATTGACAATCTCTTCCGTGTCTGAAATTTTTCTGATGGCGGGCATCTGCGTGTTTTGAGCGCGTGATTCCATTTGGGTAGCACTTAGGTATCAGCCGCCCTGCCACATCTCAAAAAGTCATGAACCTTGGCCATTCTGTGCAAGTTCCTTGCCTCCGCCTCTTTCTCCATTTCCATGTCGTTTTCTGTGTTTATTGTATCCAATTCTGGGTCAGCACCTGCCAAAATCCCGTTTTTGGCTGGAGCAAACTGCCTTACAACGACTTTTTCACGAAGAGTCTCGCCTGTGGATTTGGACTGCCTCCAGCTGATAACATCTCGGCCTAAGGAAATACTGGCCTCCACTCCAACACCATGTGGTATGATAGAGAATATGTTGCTCGCCACATTAGAGAGATCGGCCTACCTGGAGTGCGTTTCCTTCAGTTGACGCCACCAGTTGGTTATGCCCAGTGACCAAAATGTACTGCTCATCTCCATTGGGTCGGAGTTGTAATCATTGACATTTGGATTGATTTGCCCACATTTCTTTGGTGCTTCAGGAGGCGAATTCAAATGGAGCCTGGCGGCGGTCATTAAGCGTGCTGCACGATTGCTTCCTCCTGGTGTAGTCTCAGCCACATTGTCAGGCATTAAGTATTCTTCATCATTGCTGGACAAATCATATGGATCAAAGGATGATTGACAGGATCCTAAAACTGTTTCGGAGGGGATAAGATTGCTCGATGGTAAGTTTTCCTGTTTATCGGCTGACACACGTTGGTGTTTGGCACAGGATTCATTCTCCACGTACTTCAGAAAGGCCTCTTGTTATTGGGTAGTATAGGATGTCTCGTCATCAGGATTAATATCCATTTCTTTGTCCCACTTTCTAAACGATCGCAAGTTCTGGAAAGGATCGAGGATTTGTGCAGAAATGAGAGCATGCCCTTCGATTGCGGCACTGCAGCGTATTATTTGGACAGCTTCTATCGAGCTAACTTCACGGCAAACAACAAGTCTTTGTTCCAGGGAGTCGTTTTCTCAGCCAAAGCTCGCATGATGCCATCCATGTGATCGAACATATCATTGTAGACTGTGATCACATGATGCAATGTGACTGTATGCCTCTTCGACATCCACAGGGTCCAATATCAGAATGGCCTCAACACTTCCATGACATACTTCACAATGGTCCATTCATCTCGAGTTGTGAAGACTGGCCGGTAATTGCTCTATTTTGAATTTTTAAGCCACTTGTGTGTGAATTCACGTAATCGGAAGGCACGATTGAGCAACTCCAGGGTAGAGTTTCAACAGGTCTTCCTATCTCAAACCGGATGTACCGCGATGCCGACCCTCAGTTTTTTGACAGTCAATGAACTCGTTTCGATGATCAGGTGTTAGCGTAGTCAATACAGCAAGCATTCTCTGCTATATGATGGTCAGTTTCAGCACTTTCAAAATATCTTGAAATACATACTTTCTCAATTATCTTTGCTAAACCTGGTTTCATGGCCGACACCTTATTGATTCTAGCGTTGCCCTCTTTTCGAAGCTTTTGACTCTTCCCAATGTGTACGCTTTCATTCTCTCCAAATTGGAGATCCCGATCGTGCTCATGGGCTTCCCAGGACTTGGTGCGGCCTTTCTCACCGAGACTACTCATGAATGGACCTAAAGCCAGCTGTATGATGTGCGCCATGCAAGGTATGTGATTCCTCAATGCAGGCCACTCGATTCCAGAGGCCTCAAGTGTTGATTGCAGCTCACAAGTCATTGAGTAATTTGAGGAGGCATAATCAGTTATAATTCCAAGCAAACGGCCGTTGGTAAGCTGAAAACGATCAAGAACGTCCTGCAAATGTACGGCTAGCCCTGCTCCAGTATGTTGGCCTTTGACTAATCATCCTTATTTAGCTTTCAAAACATGAAAAGAACAGGCAATCAACCTCATCGAATGCAAGTTGAACCTCACCCAATGCCCAAATGGGATCCATATAGTAAGCAATGACTGACGTTATGGCAGGTTTGTTTATTGATGTCCATCCATCCAGAGCTAAACTAACTTTAGTTTGTGATGGCAATTGCTTCTTAATTGCATCGATGGTCAGTGGATATTCCCTCCGGCAAATATGGCTGAGAGTCGTAGCACTGGCAGCACTAAGTCATCCCGGAATGCCTTATATGATGATCCTAGCTACAGATTTGATATAGCATTCCCTGGAATATGAGCCGAAACATATCCTAACATGAGGTAGCGATTCCATGTGTCTCGGTGAAATTCAGAAGTTTCATAGTCCTTCGCTGCCGGTTTGAAATGTTTTGTTTGTCATTTCTGTCAATATGGATCAACATGGATGTCAAATGTGATCTTCCTCTGTGAACTTACTGTTGTAATTCCTCGACTTCCTTGCCTCTTCAGGATGGCCAAAGCTGTTTCATCGTCTGTCGAACTAGTCAATTCAGTGACCTCTGACTCTGTTAATTCGTTTAACTTTGCGATGTGAGCTTTTGCCAGCAAGTGTTTCCCCATTGAGCTAGTCCCATGTTCCGATGGATGGCGATGAACTTGATGACAAATGATACATATAATGCCAGGGCTGCAGGTCTACTCAATTCCACGGTGTAAATAGAATCGCCACCAAGGCGCATGTCTAGTATCATTCCAAGCACTAGGCCGCTTCGAGTCTACATTCATTCCAGCCCACCAAGCATCGAAGATGAATCATAATGTAAGGTTGCCCAAAACTCGAATCAAGACACATTCATTTTTGAAAGAAATCATCACCTCGAGCAATGAGGTGTTCAAAGATTTTGAATCCGACATGGCGGTAAAGATTAGACAGCTTGGTAATCCGACTCGAAAGACTGCTGAGAGACATGGAACAGTAAAGCAGACTGCGGGTTCTTCAATATTGAATCTACTGCTACACGTGAAAAAATCAAATCTGTTAGGCATTGCAGGTATATTTGTGAAGTTGTATACAACGTTAGATTGCAAAGACTGACCGGGTGAAACTCAATTTAGAAACAGCACAATGCAGTTCATTGCTGTGTAGCGTTCTGAGCCTCCACAAGAACTGTTAATGCTCTGCGGGCGCTCATTTGTAGGAGGCAGACGCGATATTGGGACTAGCATTTTTGCCAATCAAGGCTGCCTATTGGTTTATTGTGGGTTACCTACGTTCCATTGCCTTTAGATTATCCAAGATGCAAGATCAAACATGGTTGACTCTCTGTTGACAATCTTTTTGGGACATGGTAACGATCATTCTGGAAGCATTTTTGACTAGAAAGGCGGCTGATTGTTCGACTATGGATCAAAGTAGTTTCATAGTCCCTTGATATTCCAAGATGTAAGGCCTAATATTGTTGATGCTTCGTTGACGCTCATTTTCAGGGCATAGTGATCAGGTCGTCGTAAGCATGTCTGACTAGAAAGGTGGCCGATAGTTCGATTATGGATCATTGTAGTCTCAGAGCCCCTTGATATTCCAAGATACAAGGCCTAAAATCGTTGATGCTCTGTTTACGCCGATTTTTAGGGCATAGTGACGAAGTTGTCAAAAGGATTTCTGCCTAGAAAGGCGGCCGATAGTTCGATTATGGCTTACTGTCACCGCACAGCCCTTGCGTTGTCCAAGATGCAAGGCCAGCAGTAGTTTACCCTCCGTTGATGCTCATTTTCAGGACATAGTAGCGATGTTGTCGCAACCCGTTTTGAATAGAAAGGCGGTCTATAGTTTGATTTTGAATGAACGTTGCACCGAAACCATCTGGATTTTCCATGATGCAATGACAAAAATTGTTGACGCTCCGTTGAGACTCACCTTTGAGCTCACCCTGGAGACATACTGACAGTCATTGGGTCCTCAACAATTGTACATGAAATCCATACAGTCTTGTTTGGCAGCCAGTATACCATTTCTATGTATTATCATTCAAATCCAAAATCTTCCAGACATCTCAGTTTCTGAGCCACAACTATACACGTCATTTGCATGATCTATGACATAGCTCCATCGCGTCTCAGCGCTTTTGGCCAGCAATTTACACAATAAAGATCGTTGCACTAGTTTAAGATATTTTTAGCGCGACGTCCTCACGATTCCTTATCCAGCTCATTCTCCTTGATTTCCATAGTGTACCATAAGCATTTTTCGATTTTGCGACCATGTGCAGAAAGTCTGAGCGGAGAGTTATGTAGTTGGCTGCATGGATTAGTGCCGACTGATGGCTGTCATTCATCAGGGTTTCAGATGTGCTCGACCGCTCCTTCTATGAGTCGTATGACATCACTGACTTAAACTCTGTTAGTAAATTTAGTCTCAAATTTATGTTTTGTTTTATCATTTAACCATAACAGGCAACACCATATACAGTTCATTGATAGTCAATCTACATGAGTTGGTGTCTGGAAGATTTGCATGGCGCGTACGACCCTTGCACACACACCGACGAATAATCTTGTCCCCCAATTTGCTCACTGAAATCCAGAAAAAGCTGACATGTAACAAAGTAGGTACAAATTGCTTTTACTCGAAATATGTCATCAAAACTACCTCTTTGGCAATCCATTCCTCCGGTGACACAAGAGCCGTCACCATGTCTTTGTCCGAATCTGATTTCTATATGGAAATTAGCTAGCGACGCTATATGCTGGGGTAAATGCTGACGGGTTGTACTGGCATCACAATCTCCCTCTGTGACGAATCGGGCACCGCATCGTGCATGAGAGATACAATGTGATTGTCTACGTGAGGTTTCTCCGAACCCAGCCTCATTTGACTACTTCCCTGTCGGGACATCATGTGCAGCATTTGGGATTGCCCGGGGACAATCTCAACAACCTGCATATGCTCTCCAAATGTTGTCAGCGATGGTGTGGCTGCTGTTGTGTCTGTTTGGGTCTTTACAACTGCCGGAACCTTGAGTTCAGTCATCCCATACTTCATATCTCACTCACGGAAGTAGTGGGCTGCGTCCCCCCATCCCTGTTGCGTCAGTTTGTCCAGCCTCATCTGTGTCTGCTGAAAGCTCTCCGTGCGGTGCGGGACCATTTTGGAGATTGTGCCCATCACCCAGCCGTGTTCATCATCTTCGCTCAGGTTGCCAAGTTCTGTATCTTCATCATCATCATCCTCATCTTCCCCATCCCCCTGATCTTCAGAACTTGCAAGATCACTCAGACTGTCTCCAATACCAATCAACATCTCCTCAAATGTTGTTTCAGGCTTTGTAGTTGTCAATCATGCCTTTTCAACATTCCTTATATGTTCCTTTTCTTGCATAATCGCTGTCACTGCGTCTTGAACGGGCTTTGTTGCCACTATGGTCTCTCTATCCACATAATCCTCAATCCATTTCACTTTGTGCTGGTTCATTAAAAAGTGTGTTTCCGGTTGTTTCTCCGCCAGAACCTTCCTAATAGATCGTACGCTGCACATTGCTCCCAACGCTCGGACCCTTTCTTCCTCCGAGCCGCTCTTGCCTTTGTTCGATTGGTGACGTCGTCGTGTGGATTTCTTCTTCAATTTGCCGTATTTGCCAGCCGGGAGTGGTGAATTGTTCGTTATTGGAGCATTGACCATTCCATCTTGTGTTGACCGTGTTGTTTGGCGAGATGTTGGATGTTACAAGATATGGACCACATTGGGGGCAAGCTGCATCTTTTATGTCAAGGTCAGTAGGTTTCATTGATTAGAACAAAGCGAAATAGGCGTTTTGACCGTCACTTCATTGGGAATAATCATGCTAACCGTACAATATGACTTGATTGTTAGCGTGTGATTCATGTAAGATCCCGGCGATGTCTTGAGACAAACATCACCAGATGTCCTTTTCATCGAAGAATGTCCTATTTATATCTATCAGAAATGTGATATCAGCTGTTGTTCATCACGATATATCCCTGCAAACAAACAAGCAACATTGGACCGACTTACTGCAAATCGCAGGACTGTTGGAATCCCCTGCAGCTATATGCAGTGCAGCTATATGCAGCCGGATTCATCTTGAATTGAAGGTGCAAGTTGGCAATCACTCGTTCCATTTTGACTTCATCAGCAAAGTGTATTTTAGTCGCTGGAAGACTCCAGGCGAGTCTGAGAGGATGTGGAGTGTAAACTTATATGTGTCAATTTTAGGAGAGTAACGGACCATAGGAGGGCATTCCGGCCAGCCTTCGGAGTAACTGGGATCTCTGATGACTGGTACAGGAGTACCATGGGAGTGATTGTGATAAGTTTGAGAACACCTTGGAGCGCCGGAGAGAACTTTGGGTGCACCATGGAGCACCTGGGTGCGCCGGCGACAAGTCAGGGTGCGCCGGCGACAAGCCTGCGTGCACTGACGACAAGTCTGGCAGCGCCAATGACAACTCTGGGAGCGCCGATGATTAGCCTGGGAGCACCTGGGAGCGCCAGCAACAAGCCTGGGAGCACCTCGAATCACTGGAAAGCAGTCTGGGAAAAATGACATCTCCTTTGGCAGCGTTGCTGGTGCGCCTGGAAATCATAGCTACTACTTATCGTTCAACGGTTTTTATAACTCATGTATTCAAGTTGTATTCTCATCAATCTATGTATATAGTTACCCATCTACACATGGTATATCCGGACTGGCTGCAGGTGGCGGTGCTTGAGAGCAATTTGAGGTGTGCCTGAAAATCATGATTGAGTGAACTCAGAGATACACCCCAAGGGGCTGATCGTGCAAGTTTGGAGATGCACTTGGAGGCGGTAATCAAGCGTATTTGGAGATACCCCAGGATGCCGTGATCGAGTGAACTTATAGATGCACTCAGAGATCATGATCGAGCGAGTTTGGAGATGCACTTGGAGGCCATGATCGTGCAAACTTGGAGGCCCTAAATGAGCGAGTTTGGAGATTCACTTGGAGGCCGTGATTGAGCGAGTTTGGAGATGCACTTGGAGTGCATGATTGTGCGAACTTGGAGGCCGTAACCAAGCAAGTTTGGTGATACACTGAGGAGGGGATGATCGAGCGAGATTGGATGAGAACTTAGAAACAGTCAATGGACGGCGTGCCGGGTGCTGATAATCTATTCATCAGTTAGTTGACTTGCAAGCGTGGTGATGTGACAAGGTGACTTTACCTTTGAGCTCTCATGGCGAGCTGGCTGATGGCGGTAGATCATGTAGGGAGGCCATGCCAGAAGATGCAGCTACATTCAGGGGTCAACTCGTAATCATGAGAATGAATGGAAGACAAACAATCTTGTGTGGATGCTGTACTCGGTGTATGCTGTACTCGATGGATGCTGTACTCGGTGTATGCTGTACTTGGTGTCAACTCATGATCATGGCATCGAGAGATAGAGAAAGATGACTTAACTTTGCATTCTGCGATGATGGTAAAGTTGTGGACGAGAAAGAGAGAGATGAGGATGAAGATGAGAACGATGTAGAGGATACGAGCGGATATGAGATATCAGGAGTACAACGTGCCTGATTGGGTTGGGAATACCTCGTATCGATGTAAGTACATGCCGGATCGGGACATGAACCTGCCGTATTGGGGATGGTAAATTGACTCGCACACGTAATTCTTTCAAGTCCTAGTTTCTCATGATGATTTACCCCATCTCCTCCCATCTCTCTCGTTCCCATCCTCAACTCTACCATGACCTAAGAACACGAAGTTAAGTCCATACCTCTCTATCTCTCCATGCCATGATCAAGAGTTAACACCGAGTACAGCGTTCACCAAGTACAGCATACACCGAGTACAGCATACACCGAGTACAGCATACACCGAGTAAAGCATACACTGAATACAGCATACACCGAGTACAGCATTCACCGAGTACAGCATACACCGAGTTCTGCATACACCGCGTATTGCATTTTTCCAAGATCGACTGTCCCCCGCTCCCAGCCAGTCTTCTCAGCTCTCAGCGGACCTTGTTGTACTAAATTCTCTACATTCCCACAATTACGAGTTAACCAATGAATAGAGTGTCAGCTTCCACCGCACATGCCTCCCGATCTACTGCCTCCAGATTCACTGCCTCCTGATTGACTGCCTCCAGATTGAGCGCCTTCCGATCAATCGCCTCCAGATCAAGCACCTCCAAGTACTCCCTCAATCTTGATCGATTATGGCCTCCAAGTGTATCTCCCAACACGCTCAATTACGGCTTCCAAGTGCATCTCTGAGTTCACTTGATCTCGGCCTCCAAGTGCATCTCCAAATTCGCTCAATTACAACCTCCAAGTGCATCTCTGAGTTCACTTGATCTCTCGGTCTCCAAGCGCATCTTCAAACTTGCTTGATCGCGGCCTCCAAGTTCATCTCTGAGTTCACTCGATCCCAGTCTCCAAGTGCATCTCCAAACACGCTCAATCATGGCCTCCCATTTCACCTTCAAAGAGCAATGGCGGTTGCGCCGAGATTCAGAGGTAACGAAGGTGGACAGAGTGACGAAGTGTATATATTAGGCAGACCCCGGAGTAGATAGACATCATCTCATGTCCATCTCATCTTAACATACAATGAAAATACACACACTATCTTTCCCAACTTTGGGTCTCACTCGCACTGTACGAGATTTTGCGATTCCACACAATTGTATGGATCCCCAAGGCCGGGTAGTATCATATCTTCTGACGCGATCCCTATGCTCCTCGAACCTGAACCACTCTTTCTCATGAATTCCGTTTGGATGCTGTGAGAGGTACGGCGGAGTGTTGATGGTGGGCTCTCTGCGTTCTAGCTCCAAGTAGTGCATCTCTAAGTTCTCTGAATGGGCTTGTCCAGGCGCTCCTCCGATTATGCTCAAGTACCATCTGCGGCCAGACTGACCGTATGTTTATATATACAGACACTTAAATAATGGATGCCCTATTATGATGTAGCAAATCTTGTGACAGTAACAAAGACGATTATGATAAGACGAAATGCGTTGTGGTTATGTAAGAACCACTGCTATGAGAATATGGCACGAAGCCTCTCGCAGTGGTGCGCAGCGGTCTCAGCTTCTCTCGAAGTCATCCGCACATCAGCGGAGAGGTCTCAGGACCTCCAAAATTTGACTCTTCCATAGGTTAAATCTCGTAGCATCCTGAATGCTCCTCCATAACTCCGGGTGCTTTCAGTAGCACCTGAGAATGCTCTTGCTGAGTCTCACAGCACCTTGCTTAGCTCCAGGGGGGTCTGGGAGCATCTGAAAGTACTTAGAAGCACTGGTGAGGTCGCCGGGAGTGTCTGGGAGAATTGTGTGTTACTTCCGGACCCATTTACATTTTGCTGATGTTGTAGCTAACTATATAACGTTCAAGACTTCCCACTTCTTTTCGTAATCATCTTCCTCACCATTCCACAACGGCAAGTCATGGCTCCAGAAATACTTCAACCAGGTGCAATTGAAGCCAAATCGAGCCGAACGACAGGCAGTTCAAACATTGCGCCGAGCGGTCAGACACAGCAACAACGCAGACACCAGTTATTCACCGCAATGCTGCAATTGTAGCCACCGGGAATATGACTCAGGACGCACATTTGAACATAGTACATAAAACCGGAGGCAGCCAGAATATGAAGCAGCAAGCGATTGGAGGTGGGTCAATCCATATTGATGCGGACTACGGCCAACTAACAGTATAACGCACAGCTGGGGTACGTAGAGTGCTACATGACCAATTCATCCCTGCCTGTAATGGGAAACCTCCATGGTCGACCAAGGCATTTGTCTGCACAGTCCGCAAAAGTGAACATCATGATGTGTTCAATTCTGGGATCCATGCAGACCAATTTTGTGATAAATGTCCCCGGGAATGGACGAAACAGGCCTCAAAGACCTTTGAGGAGGCTACGGAGTCGTATATGGTTGAGGTAACAGCCAATTCTCACTCTAGAAGCAGCAACTAATTTCTTGTAGGTTTTCAACATGTCAGCAACTGTGGCAAGACAAGAAGGTCGGGTACAGCTTGAATAGTCTGACACGTGTCTTGCCTTGAATATGGCCAAAATGGCTAATGAAGGGTTTTCGCGTTCCGCAATTGTGGAAATGCAACTGCTAATCAAGAAACCATGCAGTGAGGTTCGAGAAAAAAAGAAGCGGGGTGTTTTGTTTCCCAAGAATAACAAGGTGAAGGCTGCGTTAGAAAGACACCTGGCAATGGTTCGGGAAAATACAATGGACTGCTGTCTTCCTTGCCAAAATGGCCCAGCCAAGACTGCACAGACTCGCTGGAAGCGCAAAGGCACGGGTTGTAAGGGCACGTACGCCAGCATTCGGCCTTATAAGCATCCGTACAGTAATCATGGCATACGGTTGCAAACGAGGACTCGAGTGGTAGTCAATTGATGTATTGGTAGGATTATCGCAGGAGATCTAAGTCTCGTGGCGAGCTGACTATATAGAATGGCCATTAGGCGGCCACAGTCATGTGTCGCCGTTATCTTATCCCTCTCTTTAGGCGCAGACCTCCTGGGCTGCATAAACTGTACAAGAGAAATGGAAAGGAAGGGAAACAAAGGATTCTAGATTCCTGCCACGTACATTCTCATACGAAATCATAAGTCCTGCTACTGATTGGTAGAGCTCAATGGCGACATTTCGGCGGATCCGGAGTATGGGGAAACTTCACTTCCATTAGCAGGTGGTAACAACCCGTGCCGACGCCATTTGTACCAGGCCGAGATCCAAAGATAAGAAGAAGATAAGAGAGAAACAAGAAAACATCCAAAAGTGATCCCGTCCTCCATTATCTCAACTTCCTAACCCATGCTCCAACGACCATCACTCCCATAGCTTGTATCTCGGCGTAGGTCTTTGTTGGAATCATCATGGCGGTAGAGCTTCTGCTCATGATTTGGCCTCGATGTGAGCTTCTGCTGCCGGCATCGGTCGTAGCCATCAATTGTATAGGTCAATTGCATCGCGAGTAGTCACATCGCATTAATGGACATCTAACAAGTGAGCTTTTCTAAAGATGGTTATACTTACCAAATTCAAGCGTGCCTGTGCTCTCTTGAGCCTTCGTGCAGTGCTTCCGCATGCTCTGTAGAGTATCTCTTGCAGCCGGTAGTCAGCGGTTCTTCAATAGAATCATGATCGTCCTGTTGGACTTTGCTGGTCGACTTGTCGGTAGACTGATTACGGTGAGCCTTTGGCTTGTCGGTAGGACTTGACTGGTCAACTTTCAGTAGACTTCTCGGTCGACTTCTCAGTGTGTGTCTTGGCGGACTGCCTCGCAGTGGGTTTTTGGCTTGTTGGTAGGACTTGACTGGTCCACTTCTCAGTAGACATTTGGTGATCTTTGTTGACCGACGCGTCTTTCGGCAGCCTTCGTCTCTGGATTTCGGAGGTCTTCAACTTCGCCTGTCTCTTGGCTTGCTTTGTCCCAATTTTCCACTTGCTTTGTCCTTTCTTTGACTCACTTTGAGTGTTGACTCACTTCATGTTTCGACTTGGTTATCGCCTTTTCGGACTTCGCGTGGTTAGTTCTCGTTGTCTCTGACTTTGCGCTTTGGTCGTGAATTCTCTAAGTGGGCTTATCATCTTCTGGATGCTAGGTTCGTATATTGATTCTTCTGTAGGTACGCTTATCCCCGTTCTCTGGGTGCCGCTGGGCTTCTCTGTCATTAAGTGCACTCTGGTCCTTCATTCCGGCACCTCCGGTAGGGTCATCCCTCTCTTTAAACATCATTGCTGTGCCAATGACTTATGTCCTCTAATTGGTGTTGTAGCTCGGCAGAATGGTACGTTGTGCATTCGTCAACCCTCATGGCATGACTGGGTGCTCGAACTGCCTGAACTCGGTGCGAAACGCAGTTTTGTACTCTTCGCCTTCCTTGATTCAGATTAGGTGATAGGCATTCCTGAGGTCCTCTCAAGCATCTCCGAGATCAGTGGGACAGGATATCGGTTCAGCACTGTGGCGTTATTGAGCGCTCGGTAGTCCACACACAGCCGTAGTCTGTCGTCCTTCTTGTTCGCAAATGAGATCGGTGCTGCCGCAGGTGGTGATGACCTCAAGCTTTCCCACCTCTTGGTCTCACTGGCTCTTTCCGAGATTTCGTAGATCCAAGCAATATATGTCATTCCTCACGGCCGGGTTACCCTGTCATTTCCTCTCACGCTCTTCCTACATTCCTCGAGCCAAAATCGCTCTTCCTCACCAACACCCTTTGGATGCAACGAAAGGTGCGGTGCGAGAGTTGCTATATCTTTGCTGCATAGGTCCACATAGTCCTTGTATCCCACGAGGACACGACAATTCTTGCGATTGTGAAATCTTGATATTGTGCTGTGATGTAACCCCCATCATCTGCTACCATCTCCATGTCAACTAAGTCTGTGCCTAATCTCATTAGCCTATTCTGCATTCTACATTGTAGAACGCGTTGGTGGAGTGGAGATGGGTAGGGGTCCAGGAATAGCTGCATCAGACGGTTCGTTACAATAAGCCCAAGCACCGTTGACCAGTTTCTCCCTTCATGTCTCGGCGAACCGGTAACAGTCATTCAAGCCCTGTCAGTGTGTCACTCTTCTGCCGCAAATACCGCCACTGCTCCTGCTCCCACATTCAACATCCTGGGGTCTCTCTCACTTTCAGTGATGCCTTCCAGCGATACTCCCAGCAACCCTTGACATTCGCCATATCATATGACGAATCCCTCAACCACTTCCTCACTAGCTCGGAGATGATCGAAGGTGGCAGCCCTGAGTAGTCGTATACGCAGAGGACGGCGAACCATTTTGGTTACCTCACTTCGTTCCGGCAGACTTGTGTGATCTGCTTCTGCAATCTTCGCCCATTGCAGTCCATGTGGCACTTGCAGGGCTGTCAATCGACCGTGGCTCGAGTCGATTTCCTGGTTTCTTGCCATAAATCATGGCCAGCCAAAGACTAGGTCGTATACCTTGATTGGGACGACTAAAACCTCCGGTTCGTCATCCGGTTTTAGGTGTTCAAATACTGAACATAGAGACTGGGCATTCGACTCTCTACATACATCATCACCGGGCCAGGGTGGAGATGAATGCTGGTTCAGATGGTAGCTCCAGTTTCCTAAGTAGACTCGGCGATAGAAGATGCTCAGTGCACTGCAGTCGATTTGTGCTTTGACTCGCTGCACGTTGCCGTGCATATTTAGTACAACGGTAGGTGTTGTGGCCTCCCCTGCCACAGTGAGTGCATTGCCAGTTTGCCTTTCGGCTTTCGTAGACTTCCTTTGAAAGCCACGGCGCTGGTGATGAGTTGGCACGGCTGCCTCCACTGGGCATATTGGACTTGACCGATTTTGAATTCCTGGTATCGGGATTGTTGGAATTATTAGAAATGCCGGAAGTGTTGTCCGCAGGTTTAGAGATGAATGGTCGGAAGTTGCAATTCTTATTGCTGCCATTCTGAGACTTTCCCAATTGTCTTTATTGTTTTCACTATCATCCAGGCTTCTTGGAGGTTGCTAGACTTGTATGTGAACACGACTATTGAAGTCGATGCACTTCGCTCGAATTAATGAAATGTAGTCGCAACTGTGCCGACTTGCAATCATCTCTCGACTTTGCCTTCCATTATCGGTATTGGCGATCCAGGGGTAAGATCGCATCATTGATTGTAGGTTCTGCTACTGATGTTTGCGCTGAATTGACTTGTCGGAATGGTATTCGATATCTCTCGCTGATCGGGTCGAATCCTGTACTTGTGATCATGATCATCATTGCCGGCGATGCGTCTCGTGCACTGGGTGGTCTCTGAACTCTTCTCCGCTGCCAGCAGGGTGCTCAATTGAATGCTGAAACGATCGATATCCGTGCTTGCTGTAATCATGTTTCGATATGCCGTTTTTTAGGTTGTGATCTCAATTGTAGACTTGAAGATGTGGCGCGTGGATAAATGGGTAAACTTGTGAAATCCCATGAGCGAAACGTATCCGTGATGTGAAAAAGCGATAATAGTGAAACGGCACATACGCCAGTGTTCGGCCTAATAGGCATACGTACGGTAATTGTGGTGTATGGTTGCAAACATGGACTCGAGTGATAGTAAATTGGTGTATAGGTAAGATCATCGCTAGACATCTAAATCTCGTTGCCAGCTGACTATATAGAATGGCCGTTACCCGGCCACAGTCATGTGTCACTGTTACACGGGTGCACCTCCACCACGACTGGCGCCACCGAGGCCCAGAACCCGTCCTGCCCCACCTGATTGCAGTGAGAGAACTCAAAGCTCCGAAACAGATTGTGTGCCACCCGGATATGTGTATATACATACTCCGTTTCTCAGCCCTCCATTTGTCAATCTTGATCGATATCCCAAGGATCACATGCGTGATACAGATTTTACTCCAGATTTGCTGACTGATGAATGTCCATCCACAGGTTAGTACACAATCAGCTGCGTGGTAATGCAGCTGACAGCCATTTTGTAGACGACAGCAGCCTGTTCAGTGAACATGACAGCGGAGACAAGAGTTGACTGAAGGGAACGGGATTTTTGAGTATAATCATGATCTACAATTAGCGGACACTTTAATGTATATTTTAGAGGGTATATTTATATGCATCATTAAAGAACCATGTAGTTAGAAAGGAGAATGTACATGAACAGCACAGAACGGCTGCCACAAGACCATTATTGATATGGTATGCCTAAGTGAATGATTCCATATTGCGGTTACGCTGGTGGCCAAATGAGCATCAACGGAGCGTCAACGATTTTAGGTCCTGTAGGTCAAGTAATAAAAACGTGATATGGTAGTGAATACACATAATGGAAGTGTTGCCACCCTTTATAGGCAAAAGAGAAAGCAACACGCTCCCTGCCCCATCTTGAAAATGAGCGTCAACAGAGCGTCAACAATTTTAAGTCTTGTTAGTCGGGTAATTATGAAGTAATTTTGTAGTGGTCATACATAACAACATGATTAACACCCTTTAGACGCGAAAAAGAAAGCGAGACGCTCCCTGCCACATGTTGAAAACGAGCGTCAATGGAGCGTCAACGATTTCTGGTCTTGTTAGTCTGGCAATTAAGAAGTAATTTTGTAGTGGTTATACATAACAACAGTATCCACAACCGTTATACTCAAAAAAGCAAGCGAGATGCTCCGTGTCCCATTTTGGGAATGATCATCAACTGAGCGTCAACGATTTTTGGTCCTGTAAGTCGGGTATTGAACTTACGATTCGGTAGTGATTATACATAATGGAAGTGTAGCCATCCTGTATATGCAAAGAAAAAAGCAACATGCTCCCTGCCCCATCATAGAAATGAGCATCGAAAGAGCGTCGACGATTGTAGGTCTTGTTCGTCTGGTATTGATGAAGTAATTTTGTAGTGGTTATACATAACAACAGTAGTGACAACCTTTAGACGCAAAAAAGAAAGTGAAATGCTCGTTGCCCCATCTTAAAAACCAGAGTTAATGGAGCATCATCGATTTTTGGTCAAGTAAGTCAGGTAATAACAATGCGATTCGGCAGGGAGTTCACATAATGGAAGTGTTGCCACTCTTTATAGGCTAAAAAAAACGCAACACGCTCCCTGGCCCATCTGGAAAATGACCATCAACAGAGTGTCAACGATTTCAGGTCTTGTTAGTCTGGTAAATTAAAAGTAATTTTGTAGTGGTTATACATAACAACAGTATTGACAACCTTTGTACGCAAAAAAGAAAGTGAGACGCTCCGTGTCCCATCTTGAAAATGAGCATCAACGGAGTGTCAACAATTTTTGGTCCTGTAAGTCATGTAATAAAATCGCGATTTGGTAGTGATTACCAACAATGGAAGTGTTGCCATCCTTTATAGGCAGAAAAGGAAGCGACACGCTCCCTGTCCCATCATGAAAATGTGCGTCAACCGAGTGTCAACGATCTTGGGCCGTTGATCATCGTTTATCAAAGCGCGCTGTGGCTGTTAACGTCCATATACCAAGTTTTGGCCGTTTTTGTGGTCTAAAACGCATGTGAACACTTAGTTGCACCTTTGTAAATGAAATAAGTTGTTACTGTTCAGAAGGATATCACGGGAATATCATTTGCTTATCTGCTCATAAAGGCTGCTAATCACTTCTTTATGGATACGTGTGATCAAGCACCACTTAGATTACCCCAGATGCCAGACCATGAATTGTTGACACTCCTTTGACGCTCATTTTCAGGATGGGGCACGGAGCGTCTCTCTACTTGTTTGCTATATGAAGGTTGTCAATACATCAGAAAATGACAAAGCAGTACCATAGTCAATATTTGGCAGTGAACAGTAGGATATCTGAATGCGACCGTAAATAGAAAAACCCGAAACGCAGACCTGCAGATTGGACCAGATGGGTTTAGTCAAACCCGGTGAAACCTGTGGGTTGACGGGTACAGGGCCAGGTTTGGACCGCCAAGAAGCAGCGGGTCTGGTTTCGGTACGGTTCTGGAAGCGAACAACACCGTGTTTCTGGTGCAAACCCGGACCCCAGGCGCGTTACCCGGACCCATTACTAACACTAAATGTGTGTGGTTCCTCATCTCTGGGTACCCCTTCATATACTCTCACCCTCTACCTACACACCATGAGCCATAACCACTCTCTATCACACATTCCCTTTGGATGGCATGTGAGCTCTCCCAGGTCATCACACCTTGATTGTTTGGACATAGTGATGTACTTGGAGGCTGTGATTGAGCGAGTTGGGAGATGCACTTGCAGGCCAAGATCGAGTGAATTCCGACATGCACTGCGAGGCTGTAATGGATCTAAGTTGGAGGTCAAGATCAAGCGAACATGGAGGCAGTTATCATTGGAGTTTACAGATGCACTTGAAGGCCAAGATCGAGTGAACTCAGAAACGCACTTCCATGCCACATTCAGGCGAGGTTGGAGGCCATGATCGTGCGAACTTGGAAGCTGTGATCATGCGAGTTTGGAGATGCCCTGGGAGGTAGAGATGGAGGGAACTCAGAGATACACATCGAGGGGATAATCGAGTGAGTTTGGAGATGCACTTGGAGGCCAAGATGGGGTGAACTGAGGGATACATTTGCAGGGTGTAATCGAGCAATGATGGAGAAGCACTTGTAGGCCATGATCGATCGGGATTGGAGTGAAACTTGCAGGAGGTCTATGTGGAGGCGGTCGATCAGGAGGTGGTAGATCGGGAATGAGGAGTGACGGGATCTGAGATTCTATACATTAGTTGACTCATAATAGTGGTAATGTAGTCAATTGAGTACAACAATGTCTGCCAAGTGAGGAGAGATGAGTGACTGGTTGGGAGCGTGAGGAAGTCAATCTTGGGATAATGCAGTACTCTGTGTATGCAGTACTCAGTGTAAGCAGTACTAGGTGTATGCTGTACTCAGTGTTGACTCATGATCATGGTATGTAGATATAGAGAGGGATGACTTAACTTCGTATTCTTAGGTGATTGTACAGTTGAGGTTGAGAAAGAGTGGAGATGGGAAATTATTATGAGAAACTGGGACTTCAGAGAACTTCGTGTGCAAGTCGATTGACCATTCCCAATATGACAGGTACGACTCCCAATGCATGGCGGAACAACACCGACACAACGTATTCGAAACCAATCAGGCAAGTTGTACCCCTGATTTCTCTGATCCACTTGTATCCTCCATATTGCTTCGATCTTCATCTCCCATCTCTCTTTCTCATCGATAACTGTAGCATCATTGCAGAATACAAAGTTCAGTCCGGTCTCTCTATCTCTCCATGCCATGATCACGGGTTAACACAGAGTACAGACTCCACTGCGTACAGCATCCACCGAGTACAGCATCAACAAAGTACACCATCCAGTGAGTACAGCATCCAACGAGTACAGCATCCAACCAAGATTGTCTGTCTTCCCTTCATCCTCATGATTATGAGTGGACCCCTGAATGTAGCGTCAGCTTCTGGCATGCCTCCTTACAAGATTAACTGTCACCAGCCAGCTCTCCATCAGAGCTCAAAGGTAAAGTCACCTCGTCACATTCCCACAATTGCAAGTTCCTGTAACCAACTGATGAATAGAGTCTGAATACCTGGCGCGCCTCCCATCAACCAACTCCAAGTACTTCTCCAATCTCACTCAATCATGGGTTCAAAGTGCATCTCGAAAAACGCTAAATCATAGCCTTCGAGAGCATCTCAACGTTCATACGATCATGGCATCCAAGTGCATCTCCCAACCACCTCGATTACAGCCTCCACGCGTATTGCTGAGCTCACTCAATCTCAGCCTCCAAGTGCATCCCCGAACTTGCTGGATCATGCGCTCCAAGTGAATCTACCAACTCACTCGATCATGGCCTTGAAGTGCATCTCCAACATCACTCGCTTGCTGCCTCCACATGTATATCCAAACTTGTCCAATTATGGCCTCCAAATTTGAATAACCATGGCCTCCAAGAACATCTCCAATCTCGCTCGATCACATCCTCAGAGTGCATCTCTAACTTTACTCGATCCATCAGCAAAAGGTATTTTAGTGAGTGGTAACCTCCAGCAGTGTCTGAGAGGATGTGGAGTGTAAACATAGAAGCATCAATATCAGGAGTGAAACAGACCCTAGGCGGGCATTCCGGCCGGCGTTTGGAGTAACTGGGATCTCTTCAGACTGGTACAGGGGAACCATGGGAGTGATTGTGATAAGTTTGGAAGCACATTGGAGCACCGGAGAGAATGTTTGGTGCACCTGGGAGTGTCGCTGAACCACCACGGGAATCACAATCAAACTCTGGGAGATGCTGGGGTTTTTATGGATATTCATTTGGACTGCAGACATCTGCTGCGGATTTCCTGATGTACACTACCAATCGTTTTCCCTCAATGGCGAATATCATGCATGGATTATTGTTCATTATCACTTCTGAATCCTACTAGCTATGATCTTCTTCAACATTGTTATGTGTGCCTCGCTACATTAAGAAAGAAAAGTAAAATGTTACTGAATGAAACATACATGCAGGTACACCAAAACAGTATCCCAATTAAGCGATCCAATTATATCAAACAAACATGATGTCAGTCTCATCCTCTACTGCTCCGATCCCATCAGGGCCAACGAAAGCAGGAACACACAATTCATTGATGGCGCAAAGAAGCTGGACGCGATTCTTGTTGTGGCTGATTGTTCGTTCAAGGTGATCGGATGAAATTGAATTTTAATGTTGTTTGGCACGATTTGTGATATCTAACAAAAGAGTTATGAGAAGTTAGGGAACTGCGAATTCGAATGGGGGTTTGAAAGGCAATATGATATATTCGGACTTCAATGGGGAGCAACTACCAGGACAAGAACAGCGCCAAATGGGGAGTGCTGTGTGGAAAAGCGGAGTACACAGAAGGTGTTGGAGGAGCATGGAATGAGAAAGACGAGCACCAAATCTAAGCCGAGGAGCACAGGAAGGACTGAGGAGTGCCCATGGTGGTGAACGAGCGCCAATATGTAGGTAGGGAGTGCGGCATGATAATAAGGAGTGCCAATCCAGGCAGAGGAGCACCCATGGGGTTTGAGAAGTGCTATCACAGCAGAGAAGCGCCGAAATGGGGGAGGAGGTGACAAGTGTGGAACGCAATAGATCAGTGACAATCTCAACTATGGAGTGCTGGTAGGAATGGACGAGCTCCCATCCCCAGCAGAGGAGGGCGGGATAGGGGGTATTGAGCGCGGGATGATATACCGAGGCTACATGCTAGGCTAATCAGCGCTGCCAGGTTTTGAGGAGCACCTATCCTCGTGGAGGTGCACCACAGGGGGGTATCAAGCGGCCCACTAATGTTTCATTGATGAGTACAGTGGCTTCTGCAGTAAGATTAATCACAGTGGATGAGCAAATTGAACCTCAATATTCATCTTGAGAAACCTAACGGTGGTCTTCTTTCCACTGCCATATTCCGACAGCACACAATGAATAGCTGCCACTGCCACTGCTAAAGTCCATGGACCGAGAGGTTCGAAATACTGGGATGTTTTACCCTGGCGTCCTAAGCTAGTGGCAGTGTAACAAAATTGATAGTAAATTAGATCACGCACTTCCATTCGGGTGAATGATGATGTCTTATCATCCATGACTTTTGAGCGATTAGCATTGTCAAACAGTAACTCCTTAACGTGGATCTGAAGCTCAATTCCACAGTGCAAATCCGACCAGTAACTTCAGTCAACAGTTCAACCTGCCTCATGTGCCAACCGTCCTTGAATGGTACTTATCTTCTGTTTTAACAATGTATATTTTGGGAAGTAGCCAATCTCGTAAATCTGAGAGAACATCATTATACACAATCCAAGACTCACAGCTTGTCGGGTTTGCAGATCAATTATAACAGATGGACCTCCTTACAATGGACACCCTGATGGTGTACATCCAAGGGAACCTGCTAATGACTGCTGACAATCCTGGGCTTCAATAGCTGATTTTCAAGCTTCTTAAATCATCGAGTACTGATTATCAAATACTAATTGGAAAGAAGTCTTTGTGAATACCATTGCCTCCGGGAATCCCTTCACTACCACACATGCGGCATTCTGATGATGGCGAACATTCTGATCTCCACTGGCCTGAGGTTGTAGTACATTCTGGTCTACACTAGTCATGGGTAGCAGCAGTGCCTGGGCGGATGGTGAACCGTCAGACTTAGATATCGTGTAGAGGAGGGGTGACTTACGGCGTTTGAGCAGTGGTGGTGCCATTACCCCAGCTGGTTATCACAAATTTGGAGGCGGAGGGCATGCAATAGCAGTATTGGCGCTGCTCTGATTCATTCGCAGTGGAACACTTGTAGTTTGTACCGACTTGTCCAGGTGCACCTGGTCCAAATAAAGAACCTGCTGCTGGTGATCCATATTGTCTTCTTCGATGTTGGATGATACTATGGACTCTCTAGTGTTCTCACTTTCGTCAATATTGATCTCCCGATTTGTATTTCCATCTTCCTTCATTAATGAATCAGGGGACATTGGTCATTGGCAATACGATGTACGTAGGCAGATAATAGGAACTCAAACATTTTATGGTCAATGAAGATCGGCGGTTTTCTTGAATGCGAGTGCTCTGTCAAGGTGCGCTTCATGATTCTTCTGTGAATAGTGATTCCTCACCTGGCTAGGAATTGGTTCCATTGACTGTAATGAACAGAGACAGTTGGGGAATGTCGGAGCAATTGTATGAGCAGTCAATATACAATTAACAGAAATAGAATACCGGGAAGCTTGGAGCAAGATGTTGAACATTGTCTAGAAGGATGCAATTTCAGGCACGCCTTGAAGAGTTGAGGAGGGATGAATGCAATGGTTGATATTTATATCGGGGATGGCAGTCCAGTGTTCTATCGAGGATGCTGTGAGGTGCACCAGAAGAGATGGTTTCCAAATGCCAAATGTTATCAACTCCTCTGAACCAAACTCTGTATGGATGCAAGAATTTGAGGTTGGCTAAAGCCAATGCACATAGGATGAAGCCTGATGCATCACAACCGGATGCACCAGAAGACAACTCGTGACATTAACCAACCCTTGGTGCTGCCAAACTGGAGCACTGAGAACCCATATGGACATATGTTCCCCTGCATAAAACTCGTCTAAACGTAGTGATGATGCATGAAATTTCGTGCATTTGAGGTGACCGCATCCCATAGAATTGGTGTGGCATTGCGAATCTGCCGAACTCGATATATTTGGGACCTTGAGAGTGATGGCTGAGCTGCAAGGGTTCATACTGAGTGTGTTATTGATCAAGGAGAAATATGAATCTCCATATGTAGTATATCCAATGGCAAGACACACCTACTTTCATGATATTCTGTTGTATTTGGATGTGGCAGCTGAGTTAGTGGTCAATCAGGCAATGTTGTAAGCATAACTTCCCGTTTATACATTCATTTGGGCTGTGTCCGCAGAATATCCTTCACAACAATGTTGCAGTTAATGGAGGAGGGAGAGAATTTAGTACACAATGCAGGGATACAGGTGTACAGAAAGAATGGTAAGGTACGATGGATGATTCATGGGTAATCTTATTGATTCAAGCACTCATCAATGCCAAGATTGTTAACAAATGGGTCATAAATACACACTCACATTCTGATTTTTCGCCTAATATCTAGTAAAGTTCCAGACCATTACATTACATATTTGTTGTGAGTCTCACAATTATAATTTTGACTCAAAATACATGTTGGGGTGGAAAGTGATATGCTACAATGTTATCAATGCAGAGTGAGTTATCATCTCACAGCGGGCGGAAGAATGATGATTCAATGCAAATCTGGGGAATTGAGGTGCACCGAAGATGGAATGCTTTTGCTTGGATTCAATGGCCGGGCATTGCAGGCTCGCCTTACTCTAACAGTTAATTGCAGTCTTCCAAGCTGTATTTTCTTTACTGGAGCTTTCAATATTCTCGATCTTTGAACTTCTCCCTGGATGGATATCCGTTCACATAATCAATGTTATGATAGGAGTTTTGGCAGCCTGAACATCCATTCAGTCAGAATCCAGTTATGTCTGCATTCAAAGCATTGAGAACTTAGGTCTCTTTGAGTAAGTGCAGCACATGGGTGAGGAGGAGTTGCCAGCCATCTTGCAAAGTCACTGAGCAGAATCTGTCTTTTGAGAATCTCGCTCTCAGGCTCCAGCTCTTTTGAAAGAGCCCGAACTTGCAGAAGCTATTTTAAGATTTGGAAGCATCAGTCCAAACATACTACTTAGTCTATATTGAGTTAAGTGAGGGTACTAAGTGGCTAGGTCTGTGCATTTATGATATAGTTGTGCAGGGCTACCTTCCTCCAGCTGACAGTTCAAAGCATTTTAGCGGCGGCCTTCACATACCAAGTAAGCATAGATTCTAATATTTGTAGAGGCTAAGCGGGATGAGCCGCCTGCACATAAATGTGACGTATCTTGCTGGATGACAATCTGGGTGCACTGCATCCAGTGATCCAAAGTCGAAGAAAACACGATGAGAATGAAGAAACCAAAATATGTGGTGGACTACTGACTGTGGTACATGCGCTTCAGTGCCTCATTTGTCACTCTTCAGGCATGCCTGGGCTGGAATTGTACATCCATAATGAGTCGCAGCTTGTCAAAGTTGGCTTCATACAGATCCAAGAAACTCAATCTGGACTGGATTGCAGATCTCAGTTGTTTCTGAACTTCATTCATATGCCTGGAGACATCCGCTAGCAAAAGCTGCAGCTTAGCTATGAATATCTGAGCCATTTCTCAGCATCCGACTCTCTAGGATTCCGGTCTGATGTGTGCCTGAACATCTATGATATGCTGCCATGCACTGCGGCTTGCCATGAATTTGTGAGCCTGTGTCTCATATTTTGACAACGGTACTCAACATCGCATAGACTGTCTTTATTGCCAAATGGGATTGGGAAATAATCTGTGCTGGATCTGTCATAACGCTATGCCGAGGATTCTCTGGTGCACTGGAACTTCGAATATAGTCCAGCAAAACCAGCAGCTTTGCCATGAATAGGTTAGCCCGTGTCACAGATTCTGACAAAAGCACTGAATGTCAGCTATACTTTCTCGATTGCCAACTGGGATTGGCAAATATACAGTGATCGATGGGTCATGACAATATATGCCCAGGACTCCCTGGTGCACCAGAACTCTGATGTTATGCCAGCAACAGCTTCAGGTTTGCCATGCATAAGCAAGTTGTGTCTCATATTCTGACCCAAGGACTCAGTATTGCCTACACCGTCTTATTGCCAAATGGGATTGGTAAAAATGCTGTGGTGTATCAGTTATAATGCGACTCAACAATGATGCTGAGAATTCTCTGCTGCACATGAACTTCGATCATATGCCAGCAAATCGTGCAGCTCTTCCATGAATCATTAACCTGATATCTCATATCCAGACACCGCTACTCAATATTGCCTAGACTGACATTATTACCAAAAGGGATTGGCATGGTTGGAGCGCTTGAGCTGTCAGAATGAGATTCAGGAAATATGCTGAGGATTTTCCAGTCTACCGAGAAGAGGTTGGAAGTTTCTTTTTCATTCTTTTAAGTTTGTAATGCGTACGTGACCACAGGGATCTGTCACACCTTGGATATGCTACTGAGGAATGATTCGAAGATCTTCACTGCATCATTCTCAAAATTCCAATCATGCCATTAATCAAGAGAATGGCCTGCCAGCACCTGGTAATGTAGCTTATCAATTGACTTCATCTCATGTTGGTCATTAATAATAATCAAGAATGCCAACAAAATCCCACTCTAGCCATTTATGATTTAAGACACAATCATTCCAACATTAGAACTTTGATTGACTTCAACATGACAGAGAAACAGTATTCATTTATGCAGTAAGGTGTGCCTTAGAAACGATCTTTTGACTATTAGTATCAGTTACGAACACTATGTTGGTTGAATAGCTAACGAGGCGTACCTTGATGAAGTGTTCTAACAATCTAAGATGATGGTTCATCAGACTGCAACCCGTCTTCATTCTCTGTCAGCCACTTCATATGGTTCTCAACGGACTCCAGAATGCGGTAAATGATCGACAATGTGATGTTCAGTCGACTCATCAAGCCATACAGAACTCACATCGGGGCCACTCCAGAGTGTTGATGGAGATTACTGACGAATTTGTCATAGCCACCAGGGTGCATATTCAGTAACCATGTTTGTGGTACTCTGTTTTGTACTAGCCGGACAACTTGTGCAAATGCCCACCACTGTTCATTCAATTCCTAGAACTTAGGAGTTATTTCTACATGGTTCGCTGCTGTAAGATTTAGGCCAGTCCCGCCCATTTTGGGTGTAGTTATGTATATAGAATGATTTTGTGAATCCTGCAATATGAGCTCTCTTACTGTGCGTCCATCATTGCCCATTGCTGCATCAATCTGGAATATACCCACATGATCCGCAAAATACTTGATTAGCCACCAATTCAGATGACGAACTTGGCCTCGAAGAGAACACAATAGCACTGATTTTTGTGGAGGATGTGTACTGGGGAGTACATTGCCATGTCTCTCTTGTTCTGGAAGCAGCACCTCGCTTGATCTGTCAACATGGCCAGGTTCAGGATGCTCAGCAGGTTTGTTAGAAAGTATTATCAGAAATGTCTCTCTCACTCATCAGACAATTGGACAATCCACCCAACTATCGATTGGCCATCCATCGTAGCAGTGTCTAGAAACGTTGTTGCTATCTTCGGTGTCTCCCAACACCACTGCAAAATATGCTGGCTGCCATCTGTGAACCCGCCATGCACCTGAAGCACCCTGTGAGATATATCTCTCCACCATGGTCTGCAATTTTTGATGAACTTCCTTAGTCGACTTGAGATCAATCAAGTGTGTATTCTCCTTCCGTATCTGAACCAGGCCTTTTCCAATCCCTACTGTCAATTCTAACCACCTCCTGATCGTCCATGGCTTTGGAATCTGGATTATCTGGTGGGCTGCATCCTGTTGAGCTTCTTCATCTTCAGTCCAGATTGCCTGCATCAAACTCATCACAGCGGAATACAATGCCTCTGCACAATGCTTTCCATCACTGTATCATCCTCTGGATCTTCAGGTGCACCTGATAACAGCCACATTGACTGAAAATACCAGTCATAGAGTGAATGGAATTCCAGTGTAGCTGTGACTTGTAGTTTGAATCCAATTGTTGCATTCATCGCAATTTGCTAGCCTGCACTGTTTTTAGTCTTGTATTGATGGGACACATCAATAATCACAAAACTCCACGCGCATTATGAGAGTTGGCCATTGTTTGAAGGTTTCACTCTGGATGTTTTGGTATCATAAGAAACAGGGTGGATATTCCAACGGATGTCAGGCTTGTCAATACTGGTGATCAAATCCTTGTGGGTTAGATTCGCATTTTCCACATGCAGCAAGTTCACCAGTTTGAAATTGGTTCCCTATATCATCTTGTCGATGACACTCTTGAATGTCGCTGCCACTCCAGGCATTGTGACCACCAGGATTTGTTCAAGGGCTGATTTTGGTAGGCCCCTGGGGTGGAGTTGTCTGGAGCTGTAAAAATGGGGCGGGGTACTGAATTTAGTCTCAGCAAGGGATACCACTCTCAGTCTTCACCGATAATCCCAGCATCGTCATTCTGTGCCATCTTCACTCACTCTTGAAGGGTATTCCCCCACAATACTGACAGCGGCAACCCCATAACAACCTTCTCAGTCAGCAATTTGCATATCATAGCCACTGCCACTGAGGTGAATGTCTTGCTAAGACCCATTTCATCTGCCACCAGCACTCCTAGAATGTCTAAATCCCAAACCCATCTCCTCACAATGAACCTTATTGCCCAATCCTGGTGCGCCAGAACCTTGGTTCCGGGCAAGCCTGGGATTGAATACATGTTGCCAGGGACTCGGTCAGCTATTGATGGCTGAATCAGACAGGCATTTAGACTTTCGACTGCCTCATCAAGACACTCGTGTTCAAATTTGTTGTTGATTGTATTTACAACAGTATTTATTACTGACCGGCTATTAACTGGATTGAGAACCTCCAAATCATCCTCCACTTGCTCCTGAACCTCCCTTCCACCATAGTCTGTTTTCTTTTCATCCTCAATGATCTCTTTCAGTTACTCCGATGTAGGCTGGGCAGATGGGCTCATACTCTGGCAAACCTGAAATTCATCACCATGATATATATTTCACAGGCAAGAAAACCATTGGAACGAATATTTATGGATGGAATATAACCAATTCAATTCTTTCAATCAAAAGATAGATTAATACAACTATCGTTCTCTTGTCCACCATCCTCCTCTTTGAATCTCTTCTACCTTCTTCAAATCCTTCCAAAGTCGATGTGTTATGATTAGCAGGCGCACACATCTAGCCTTGAAACTGCAAGCAAGGATGTCCTTCCATGGTGCGATTACATGCTCAGCAATCTCCTTCACTGTAGCTCTCTCCATTTTTACCAATAATATTTTCAGATTGTGTCCAGGTTTGAACATGATATCATTTGAAAGGAAACAGTTGTACGAAATCTGGCCATGTATAGGATCACGTATCATTTGCCCATGTGTATAAAATCCCATATCCTCTTCGCGCAATTCGGCCTGCTCCAAGGTGCACATGAGCAGCAAGGTTAGAATATATGGCTCTTTCTGGCCTCCATTTTTGTCGATGAAATCACTCAGCTCCTCCTAGTGCCTATCATCGGTATTCAAGGCATGGATGTTTTGGTCAATATCAGGATATCGTTGACACTCAACACTCAACGAATCACAACCATGAATGTTGTATTTGGCAACTCTGGTTGGTTACTTCTCAGAATTTTTGCCGCGCGCTCTCCAAAATCCATCGCCAGTCACTTGTTGCCACCCCATCCCTTTCTCCTCACATCTGAAATTTCACTGGGACATTTCTTCAAAAACATCTTAACCCACTGCTGCTGAATCCATTCAGCATTATTGAAAATTTCCGATGGCAGCCAGTCATTGAACGTCACCTAACACATTGCAACCGCTGTCTCCCAATACAGGGGTCCATCTCAAAGTTGTTTCACCTGGTTCTGACCCTGGATAATGGACCAATGCTTTTTCTGCATCAACCCAGACACCCATACTTTCTTCTACTTGTTGAACACACTGTAGTTGGCCTGCCCCATCCATTTGGCAAATTGCTTCAAGGAAAATTCAGTTTGGTTCAGGCTGAATGGGGATTTGCCCTCTGAATCGCCCAACTCCAATGATTCATCACACTCATCATCTGCATCATAATCATGATAGAAGATATCCTGCAATGAGGGTAAGTCCGCAATCACTGCAATTCCGGTTTTCTGCGGTTCCACTGGCGGCTGTAATCTTTTTGTTGGGAGGCTAATAGGGGGTCTCCCAGGTGCACCGGAAGAAGTTCCAGGTGCAGAAGTAGAGCTGGAAGACGTTGACTGATCGACTGGATTGTATACCGGTGGTCCTACCAGCACTCTTGGTGACCCTGGAAATGACTGCCATTGTACTGGATACTGTGGTGGGGGGAACATTCGAGACCAGCCCTTACCACGTTGGTGGAGATCATATTATTGCCACTGTGGCACAGACCTAGGATATCTTCAGCTTGCGCTGGTGGTCGGTTGCGAACGAGGTGTCATGTTGAATGCAGAATGGGGACAAAACCACGGAGCGCCTGGAGATGGCTGCTGTGCAGGAGGGTAACAATACCGTTGCGGCAGATGTTATTAATTAGTGTGATTAGCAACTTAACTGTCGTTGGCAGCGGCAGTTCATGAATGATTAACTGATGATTCGGAATTGTTGTCACAGCATTCTTGGGAGGGACTTCGGCCACCCGGTGGAGCCATGTTCACAGACGCCAGTGGCGATTCCGTTGTGGACATGCGCTGTGAACAATGACCATGGTAAACCACCCTAGAGGCGTGATATAATGCACAATAACTCGGAGAATGGGTAAGTATATTGCAGGTAGCACTCACCTTCCGTGGAATAAAAGACTTCTGATATCCCACTCTCTTGTCACGATCTGTGGTATTACACTACACTTTTGATCTATAAATCCAACCTGGCTGAGAAAGAGAAACCTAAATCACACACATTCTGCTGTTCTTTGTTATATGCTTGAATTGGTATAGTAGGATGATAGATATCTGCTCTCCTTCGTACGCTTCCATGACTTTCGACATCATTGAAGGGACATGTTATGATATCTCAAGGAACCCAACATGAACTATATGAAGTATGAAGGTTAGCACGACAAGGGTTATTACACATAATTTCTCAGTGTACAACCTTCCAATGTCATCCTATAGGAGGCCTGTGAGTCAAACGGCAACAGTAATGGGTCCTATTGAGCTCCGTATCTAAACATCCTTGTTCTCCTCAAAATACAGGCTCCGGTCACCGATCGTTACTGAAGAAACCATCCTACCTGCCTACGAGCTCTGTATGATCATTGTGCAGGCATACAGCTAACTAGGAACCTCACGTATTGATTGTATTACGATGATCTACCATCTTTGTAACCTGCTCGGAGGATCAAGGATAGGTATAACTCACAACACTGCAATGACATAGTATACAGCCCAACATGGTGATTGTAGTACTGGCAAAAGAAACCTTCGGTTCTCTGGTAATGATTTTCTGCAAACTACGTTCATGGTTATTGTGCGGGATGTGATATATATATCCTCGATTATGAAGAAAACTAATCACAACATACTTTTGGTTTTTGCTTCCCCTGCTATTGGGGGTGTGCAATGCAGCTGTGAATGTGACACGCAAACCTCAGTTACCTGACTTTCGAGCAGATATCCCGGAGGCAGTTGATAACCCGTGGAAGCATCGTCTAGATTTATCCATATATGTGTTTACTAACCATTTTACAAATATAGTTGACAGTGATCGGAAGCATATTCAGAGCCTTATCGGCTAAAACCAATCATTCGACCAGAACCGACTGCAGCCCCACGATCAATGATATCATCCAATATCGATAGATGATGGCCTACCACCTAACGGTATTTTACCACCTGCAGGCTGGGACCTACCTGAGCCATCATAGTTTCACTTCAGTCGGTGAGCCTGTGTAACGATCAATGAGCTAGTCAACTCATGATCTAGCCATTGACAATGGACCTTGTGCACTGCCACCTGGAAATACCCTCAACGAAGAAATTGTAGAACCCTTGAAATCTGATCAGACATGTACCCCTGATCCAACAAAGACTGAGGGTCATTGGCTGGTAGTTGGAGTGCATATTATGCAGCAGAAACCCTATGGCAATGCAACCAGATTGTACAATAAGCATTGCAAGCACCATGGCCAATGGCATCCATGCCATCCATTGCGGTCAGCATACCACTGTCAACAGGCTCAATTATTTAGCCGGCAAACAAATACATGGATACATCATCATCTGAGGCATGGACAGGATGACTTCAAAATTCAATCATTGCAATCAGCAGACGGGCTGGGAAAGCTCCTCTCTGAATTCGATTTTGGGCTCGGCAATAATAGTTCGATTGAAGATCATTCACAAATCTTCAGAACATTATACTATAGGGTTAATTTCAAATGGATACAGTTCCTTTTGTCACATCTCCCATTTCAGGTGCACCTCAGTTTCGAACTGGTCCACCGCATCGGCTCAGAAAGCCTCTGATTATACAGTGAGATAAACATGGGCGATTGGTGGTGGGATATGCACGATCAGCTTTCTGCCCGGGAGACTATTGTGCCAGTTATTTGTACATCTGACAAGACTCAGTTGCCCAATTGTTCGGGCAATCAACATGCCTTGCCGCTGTCGCTCACAATTGGTAATATTAGACAAGACATCCACCAGACACCTACAAAGTGCACCTGGATCGGGGTTGAGCTGATCCACTGTCCACTGCAAGGTGCCAACATTACTGATAAGGCATGGCATTCCCTGGTTGGAACTGTGATGGCCCCACTCCAGAACCTTGACATAACTGGTCCTGGCCTGAAATGGAATTGTGCTGATGGATTCCAGAGACCACGTGATCCTCTTTTGGCAGCGTGGGTCGAGGATTACCCAGAACGGGTTATGATCGCTCAAGTCACATATGGCTCATGCCGAATGTGTGAAAATCCAAAGGGTACGCTCATGAGGCACACAACGTTTTGACCACTTGATAACTCAAGAGATCACCAAGTTTACTCGGAGCTTCTGGACGAAACTAATATTGATTTTCTCCACACCCTTGGTGCTCATCCACTCTGCAACCAGTTCTGGCTATACCCTCTCTGCAATTTCTATCGGCTGTGGCAGCCTGATGTATTGCATCAGCTGCTCTTGGGTTGAGTTAATGAGTTATTGCACTGGCTGCTCAAATCCTTGAAAGCTAGAAATGTCATAAATCGATTCGACAATCGATTCAGATTGGTACCACAATATCAAGGCCTCCAGTGCTTCGCTAAACGATTGGATTCGGTGAAATGCAACTCCTGGCAGGGAAATGATATCCGGGGTATGATGAGAACACTGCCAGTGAATTGCGCACCATTTGTAGCCCACTTCAATGATGACGGGAAACCTGTGGCGGAAACAGCCTCCAATGAAATGGGAATGAGAGCAGTGTGGGGATTATGTGAATTCTCTCTACTTGTTAGCCAACAAACACACTCTGATCAATCCCTCACAGCACCAGACGATGCACTAAAGCAATTTTACAAGAAGAATCCTTCTGTTCTGGAACAGAAAATGTGGAAGTCTGCAAACACCAAAGTCGATAAACTGTTGGCAACAGAATCCCATCTCTTATGAGAGCTAAAGATTGACAAAATTCGTGATGCAATTCAAGTTCAGGTGTTCAGGGCTGAAAAGGTTACTACACCAACACAATCACAATTCCTGGTGCACCTGAATAGAGTCTGAAAAGCAGCAACCAAACGGTCTGATGCTGATCCGCAGAGAACAATGAGCAATTGGAGCCTGACATCCCTCCAGTGACACCTGTTGAACATAAGGGTATTGATATATTATCCCTACATGATGAGAGACAACTATTGCAGGAAGTTGGGACTAAGGCAACCGGTCCCAGAAGCACATTTGCAAAAAACACTTGCTCAATTGAACATGGCAACAGAAGAAGAGGGTAACTGGGCAGCAAACACAACCACCGACATGCATGCAGAATACCAGGTCCATCTATCCAATGCCGAAACTGATGCCACCACCTGGAGTATTGCTGATACAGACCTCATTGTGAATCAGCTGGAGAGAGATATGTATTGTAAGACATAGAATGAGCAGATGCAGTTCAGTAGGAATTCTCTATCCACTTGATCGAGTATGAAACTTGTTAGCAGGCAATTCGTGTTCTGGATAGTCGGAAAACCACTGAACAGCGTGTAATACATTTTGGATATCTCATGACCCATCTTGTGAGCCCCATATCTCAGTTCATTTAGCAAATGCGTTCTGGCTACAATTACACCACTGATATTTCTGAGCAGCTACATAGCAGTAATGTGAAAGAGGCATATTGTTCTAACATCACATTCCAATACATTTGACAGATGCTGAAGACCAATGACGAGTGTACCAGTCTTGACAATATGAAGGAGGCACTGTCGTATCTTGCCCTGCAAGATTGGTACAACATTAACTCTGCAAATGTTTTCAACCTACTATCCACTGCCAATGAACAGCAAAATACTTCCAGAGCCCATCCTTTAAACCTCCAGCGTTGTCAGGAAGAGTCATTTTTCCGACCCATATCATAACATGTACATCATTTGAGAGGAACTCATGTCCACGGAGTGTGCAGAAGTATCGATTTAACCGCACTAAGAGATGCATCAGAAGATGTCCGAATTCCCAATTTTGGACAGCTATTCCGGACACAAACAAATTGAAGAGGGGAGGGGACAAGACGTTACTGGACTGTTGCTCTGATATGATCATACTGTATTCATAGACGGCATATGTATTAAACTTTTGAATTGGCTGTTCCACTGTGAACCATTTCACTGCCCTACATCGGTTGAGCATCTGGGACTTGATTTTAACGTAGAATATATCATCGCCAACCAAGGGATCATGCCTGAATGACAGTACATTTGGGTTCAATATATGGAATGTGACCTCAATAACACCTTCCAAGGCAGATTTCCTTCCTTTCCTGTGTCATACTTTTGCAGGACTCCACGGAATTAGATCCTCCTATCTCAGGAGCACCTACCTCAGGCCAGAAACACAATATCAACCTTTTCTAAGAGTTGCAAGAAGACTTTTCAATGGATATTACATCCTCAAGCTCAAGAATATGCAGTGGTGATTCCAACAAATTACAACAATCAGCATGGTTGGGCTGATTGTGTTGACAGGTTCATCTAGGTTGTCAAACAGACTGACAAGATGCATAGTTTACCTGTCATAGCAATGGTTGGACCAGCACATTTGGTGCAAGAGAATGCTGCTTCAGATAGAATCAATAGCATATGGCTTGTAAATGATCATGTGGATTTAGATACCTACTGGACTGTATATTAAGTTACAATGCCTGAATCAAAGTGTGCAGGAGGAAGATAGTGTTAGGGGTTCTCTCCTATCAGTGTAATGGTCCTCAATACCACGCGGTATGTCCTTTAGCGGGGGCTTACTAATCACGTCTCGATTGGGTAAGCTTTTGACTTGGCGGATTCATTGAAAGCAAAGTGCTGCGGCAGCTGATGTGATGATGCAACACCTTGCCAGATCAAAAGGACTAGGGTCCTGCCGAGCAAGATGTTCTCTACCAGATTCATTCTTGGATACTATGCGGTTGTACATGTTGTACATGGCAGTCGTGCAAGTGAAGGGCTCTCTGGTTTCCAATTCTATTGGATGCAGGGCACATCCGGGTTAAAGTCGTACACCTAAGCACATATGACTGAGCGATTATGGAATTGGCAATAAGCCTAAAACGGACATCCAGCATTGAGTTGAGGAGTTGGATCCGTAATGTTTTAATCAGTGGCAAAGTGCCTTTTGATTAACGCGCCTGACAATGTACGTTGGCATAGCATCGTATTCCGACCGATGTAAGACTATGAGTGACTAATATCACGAGTGATGTATCACTGTGGGGGTGTGCGTTCCAACTACCAATCAAGACGTTGCGATAAACCAAACTTGAAGTTATGGTCTGATTTATGAGCCGATATGATATCATGCGATGGATGGCCTGATTCTTATCAGGAGCGTAATGCTTCGAAACCACATTAGATGAACACGATAACCAAAGGGATGTGTGGCTATCGATAGTCCAAGAGCGGGCAACGGGCCGTGAGACGCTAAGATACGTAGCTATCATTTGAGGGATTAAATCATAGTTCCAGTTGGATGAAACCAAGCCCAAGGGACTATAAAGAGATCACATTGTTCCGGCAATGAAGAAGACAAGCTCGAACAGCTAGAGAGAAAAACGATACCTACCAGCTCAGAATTATCCTTATTTATTATTCCGTTTTTATGATACCTACATCTATTATATTATACCTAGAATCTATTAGCTTTGTTTGGCGGCAGCCCCGCACCTTTGATAAGTATTCCTTGCGTGAATGCCGATAACTTTTGAGAACGATAACGACGTTATCATATATGCTTTGCAGTGTATTATATCTCATGCATGAAGAACCCAGCAAATCTTCATGGCGCATTGTGTGTGGTAGTTAGCCTCGATTATTGGGCTTGAACAAGGATTGGTTTCCTACATCGATATACTCCATGGCCAAGATAATACGATATCACAAGAACAACCTCCTCGAGAAGTCTCGGCTACTCCTAGGGACCTTGCTGAGGATCGACGGGTGAATCAAGTATTAGATTGTACCGAGCAGTTTTTAGAAGAGTCTAAGCGGTTGAGAGAGATAGCAGCTTTGAAGAATTCCGAAGGAACGATGTTAAAGAAAACTAAGAAAAGCTTAAGGATAGCCAAGAGGATATCCAAAGACGTTGCAACCGATAAGGGGAACGATTGCAGCAAAACGGAAGGGATTGACGTCAGCGAGATCTGAAGAAGGAAAGCAGCGGGTGAGTGTTTACGTTGCGCTTGGCCCTGCGATAGGAAAGGAAATCACCGAGGTAAGGATTGCCACCGACGGATTAAGTTGGAAAAGGGAACTGCTTTATTCCCTAAGGATAGGAACAATCAGAAGCCGATTGAATCTTCAGAGGAAGACTGATCCTGCGGATAGTTCTCATATTAAGAAAGTATAGATTAGGATCTACGGCCGTATACACCCTGAGTACTGAACAAAGCATCTAGGATAGGTGTTGTTACCCCCGTAACAGATAGTTAATTGGATTGTTCTATTCCATACAAACATTATAATAAAAACTCACTGTGAGGATGGTTCTAGGTTCGAGGTGCACTGCACAAGTCTCAGAGACATGGCCAATACTTCCAATAGCTCCAAAATTTGCACATCCTAATAGTTTAATTTTGCAGTATTTTGAAGACAACCATACACTTTGCAGCAGATGCTTGTACTCTGTTCCACCACTTCCGGAGCATTTAGAAGCACCCGTGAAGTTGCTCCAGAGCATCTGGGTGCACATCGTTTTGCATTCAGCCTATCTGGATGCATCTGGGAGCATCTGGAAAGATCAGTGTGGCTGTTCAGAGTTGCTGAGTTGTTCAAATTTGACTTCCAAACCATTCTACATTGAGCTGATGTCATGGCCTCCAAGTGTATCTCCAAACTCGCTCGATTACCACCTCCAACTTCACATGATCATGGCCTCGAAGTGTGTCCGAAAACTCAATCATTCAAAGCCTCGAAGTCCTGCTCTGAGTTCACTCAATCGTCATCTTCAGGCGCATGTCAAATTTCTCTCATGCACCACCTGTAGCCAGTCCAGACATACTGTATGTAGATGGGTAGCTATATAGATACATAGATATAAAGATGAGAATGCAAACTGAATACATGAGTTTTAGAAATTGTTGAATGATAAGTAGTATCAATGATTTACATGTGCACCACCAGAATTCCACAACACGAAGTTGTTTTTCCCAGACTGCTCTGTGGTGATTTGAAGTCCTCCCAGGCTTGTTGCCAATGCTCCCAGGCTGGTCGTCGGCACTCACAGACTTGTCGCCAGCGCTACAAGTTCCTCCCAGGCTTGTCATCACTGCTCCCAGGCTTGTTGCTGGTGCACCTGAAGGCCACTGTATCAGTCCAGTCATCTTTGGGATTTGACCACCCTTGGATTCTGGTCCGACAACATTCAAACACTCCCAGAGGCCCCCAGAGACATAATTACATTTTGCTGATGTTGGTGTATGCTGCACGTGGTGTATGCTGTACTCAGTGTTTCGTATACTTGGTGAATGCTGAACTCAGTGTTAACTTATCATCATTGAATCGAGAGATAAAGAGGGAGAACATAACTTTGTGTTCTTTAGTGATGGTAGTCTGGAGTATGGGAAAGACAGAGATTAGAGGAGATGGGGGAACTATTCATGAGAAACTGGGACTCAAGAGAATGTCATGTGTGATTCAATCTTCCATTCCCAGTTTAACAGGTATTACTCTCAATTCGGTGCGTAATAACACTGATACAAGGTCTCCTAAACCCAATTGGGCAGGTCATACCCCTGATTTCTCATGTCTACACATATCCCCCATATCGTTCCCATACTCATCCCCTATATCTGTTTCTCGTGTGCAACTGTACCGTCATCGCAGAATGCAAAGTCAGATTATCCCGCTCTCTCTCCATCCCATGGGAATGAGTTAACAACAAATGCAGCATACACGGAGTGCAGCATCCACCCTAGAGTGTCTCTCTTTCCTTTATTCTCACGATTATGAGTTGACTCTGGAGCACCATTTCAGCTTCAGGCATGCCTCCCTCCAAGATCACTGCTACCAGCCAATGCTCCATTAGTGCTCAAAGGTAAAGTCACCTCATCACATTCACACAGATGTGAGTTAACCAACCAATGAATCAAGTGTCAGCTCCTAACACACCTTCCATTAACTGCCCTTATATCAACCACCACCAAGTACTCATCCAATCTTCCATGATAATTGCCACCAAGTGCATCTCCACATTCAGACGATAACGGCCTCCAATTGTATCTCCAATCTTGCTCGATAATGGCTTCCAAGTTCTCCCTCTCCTGGTCTCCAAGTGCATCTCCCCACGTGCTCGATCATGGCCTTCAAGTGCATTTCACAGTTCACTCGATATCAGCCTCCAGGTGCATCTCTACGTTAACTCAATAATATCCTCCATGTGTATCTCTCAGTACACTTCATCATCATCCGCAGGTGCACCTCGAATTGCTCTCACTCACTGCCTGCAGCCAGTCCAGATATACCGTGCATAGATGGATAGCATTATCAATACATAGTAGATAATATATACAGAATACATGAGTTTTAAACATCGTTGATTGGTAAGTCGTACCTACATTTTCCGCGTGCACCAGCAGCATTCCAAAGAAGATGTTACTTTTCCGAGACTGTCACATAGAAATTGGAGATGCTCACAGGCCTGTCGCCTGCACTCCCAGGATTGTCGCCAGTGCACCTAGGTGCTCCCCTGGTTGTCACCAGACCTTCAATGTCCTCCCAGATTTTTTGTGAGCACTCCCAGGAACACCTCAAGGCAACTACATTGGTCCAGTCCATGCTGGGATTTGACCACCCTGGGATTCTGGTCTGAGAACTCCAAAACACTCCCAGAGGCTCCCAGTGACACAATTGCATTGTGGTAATGCTGAAGGCCTGCCTGGTCCACTGCCACCTCCTCCGGTCACCCTGGGGTCGAAGAGCCAAATATCAAAAGCTTTGCATGTTGACACTAGCTTTCCTTGCCTGGTACCAATATATCCCCTATCAGTTTCTAGCTCGCAGTGTCTGCTGCAGCTGCCACCAACTTATACGAATATGCTCACTCAGTGAATCACATACTTGTCACACCCAATTGGAACTATCTAACAATCAAATACCAGCCATTGCCACAAGGGGATATGACATGTCAATTGAACTTCCGCATACCTTAAATACTTGCTGAACCTGCTGGTCTGCTGAGAGTACACAGATGGTCCATCCTGCAGTCGTCCCATGGATCATCTGAATCCCAAGTACAATGAAAACTGAAATTATCTTGATTGTCATCCTAAAACCCTCCTTGTATGCCATGGTATGCGCACATCCATATGAACTCATTGGCAATTGATCAGCTTTTGTCCACTTCTTTGACACAATAGAATAGATTTGGCGCAGATGGCTGTCTGTCCTCACAACAATCCAATCCAGTTGCCCAATACAGTGCAAATCGTTACAAGTGACAATCGTAATTGCGAATTGAATCTGCTAGCCACAGTCGACAATTCTGGGGAAATTATGGTTCCCATTCAGGGCTGTGGCATGATCTGTGATTGCTGCTCCGCTCTTTCGAACTCTGCCCATCAATGGATCAAAGACATCTGTATTGAAAGGTGCATTATAGCATAGCCGCTGACAGTACATAGCCTTGTATGTCTCCTTCAGCAGCTGGGGTAATGTCCATGCATCATCAGTAACACAGATATCCGTGAGAGTCTTGTACGATTCGACTGCAACAGGGACAGCCGTTGGTGGCGCTGCTCAATGAAAATTGTCCATATCTTGGAACCCTGCCTTGAGACTGCATCCGAGAACTTTGTTCGATGAACGTGCCCATCAATGCTCTCCATATCAACGCCTGGCGGAAAGGAATCCAATTTCAGGTGCGCTGTGGTGCACATTTCAGACCAGTGTCATCTTGATAGTTCACTTGTGATTGCACTTGTTTCTCAAGATCTGTCCAGATTCTCAATCGTATTGCCAGCTTCCACATTGCCGGTGACACAAGTACGAGCAATATATAAGCTGCCAATCATTCGTGTAATCATAAATTAAATCAATTTGATGTTATCTTGTCCAATGTCATTGATATCGCGATTGATGCCCATTGCATTTTAGGATGAAATTGTTGCAAATGACTTCGACTGACTTGGTCACTGATGCATCTCTTGACGGTTTGGCCTCGGGAATCAGCTAACAATTGTTTCTACCATTAACCTCAATTGGGGGTACTTATCAAGCCTCTTTGCTTGTGTAATCTGTCACTGTCAAATACAAACTATATTTGCTTCTTAGGTGTTGCGACCTGTCTCTGTCTGTTGGCATCTAGAATCTGCCCTGCAATGTCTCTGCTACCGTTGACCACAATTTCAGAGGCATATTAAAACATTTCAATTCTGTGCTCCCAAATCTGTATGATAGCTCATGCATAGATCACTTGTTGGGACACGTCAGAAAGGTGTAATTCATGAAATCCATCATCTGCAACATAATAGCAATCATAAAAGCAGTCATTGTGTAAAGGCATATGCCCATGTATGGCCTTGTATGAAGGTACATCACTAGATATAATTGGAAACATGGATGTCAATATTGTAGAGTAGTATAAAGGTAAGTTAAGGTAAGGTAAGATTATCACTAGAGATCTAAGGCTCATGGCGAGCCAACCATAAAAACCGCGTGTTATGCAGCCCAGGACACATCATGTGTAGCCATGCCATTACAGGTGCATTGCAAGAACAATTATCTGATTATTTCAAATTGTCATCAGAGCAAGGTTGCTTGCCACATAGGCCACCAAATTGAACTACGTTGGCTGACAATGGTCGAGATCGATTGGTGATGATGCTTCGTAAACTCCTGAACAGTGTAAAGAAATATAGACGCAATATGTAATTTAGAATAAAACAGAGGTATAGTTGAGTATATTGAATGCAGCAGTCACCATTCATGGAATGAAGACCTCTGACATCCCAGCCTATTGTTGTAAACTGCAGTGATTCACTGCACCATGGATCCAGGAAACCCAGCCAAGTAAGAGCCATCTTAATAACACACCCTGCTTTTCTTTGTTGTATGTTCAAATTGTTAGAATAGGATCCTGGATTGAATATCACCACCGTACAGTTCATACCAGTTAAGCACATTGTTATGATGTGAAATGGTATCGACAGAAACCCAACACAAACTGTGTCAAGTTTCAAGGTCACCACGACCAGGGATGTTATACAAGAACTGTGTGTGTTTGACCTGCAAGTTCATTGAATTGGAGGCCTGTGAGCCAAGTAGCAATAGTTACACCCGCACAATGCAAATTGGTCCGGAAGCCACACGCTGTCCTCTCAACCTCTCAGGTCAGCCTGGCCTGTGCTCCTAAGCAAATCCGGATGTTTCCAGGCCCCCCGGGAGCTAAGCAAAGTGCTGTCAGATGCTGCAACACCGGGGAAAATGACCTTACGTGATGTGTAACTCACAGAGAAGCTGTTTTTAGGATGGTAATCCATCGCATATTTGATGCGTGGCACTATGAGGTCCTATGGACCTGCACATTGACTAGATTACTATGATATGCATGCAATTATGTGCACTTGATACTATACATCATACTGCATTTTACAAACTTGAAATCAAACTACCAAATGCACTTCATTGCACGCTCCCAAGTCATTGTACACTCCCAAATCATTGAACACTCCCAAGTCATTGTACGCTCCCAAGTACACTCTGAAGTACACTCCTGATTTCACTGGATTGTACACTCCCAGTCTGCTTGGCTTACTCTCCCCAGTAAGCCCCCAAGACGCTGCCAAGTACACTCTGAGTATGTTGTCAAGTACACTCCCGAGCATGCTCTCAAGGAGGCTCCTAATTGCACTCGATGGCTCCCTCCCAGCCTGCTTGACTGTACGTGTTCAAGTACACCTCCAAGTACATTCTCGAGTACACTCCCGAGTATGCTCTCAAAGACACACCCAATCGCACTCGATGGCGCACTCCTAGCCTGCTTGACTGTACGCTTCCAAGTAAGCTCTCAAGACACTCTCAAGTATAGTCCCGAGCATGCGCTCAAGTATACTCCCAATTGCACTCAATGACACACTCCCAGCCTACTTCGATCCATGCTCCCAAGTACACTCTCAAGAGGCAAGACACTCCTAAACTCACTTGACTATATACTCCCATGTATGCTCCTGCGTGCTCGATCCAGAGACTTGCTGAGTTGCAGACGCCAGGTACCTGGAGGCGTGAGGCTGGTGGCGTATGGCGGGCAGTGTGTGGCGGGTGGTGGGCGGCGTGTGGTGAGGGGCATGTGGCAGGCAGCAGGCGGCGTATGTTGGCCGAAATCATGATGTCAGTCGATAAAGGTAGTCTGAACCTTATCTTCAGCGTGGCCACTATGACAGGATCTCACGATGCCTCAACGTCATGAGATTCTGCCGGAAATATAGACAAATGGATCTCGGGGAAGGCAGATCTCCGACTTAGTGTCCTCAGCGGAATCTGCAGCCTGTTTCTCGTCAATTGTGGGCATATGCGTACTCATTTGGTCCGGGGCTGATGGTGATGATTGTGATGGTGATGATGGTGATGATAATGATGGTAATGTTGATGATGTTGATGATGCAGGTGATGGTGATGGTGATGGTGATGGTACCGAAAGCACTTGGTCAAGTAGGTTGGCTACCTCAATGTCAATGTCCAAGCATCAACAGACTTAAGCCTTCTATTAGCTAAAGCTTCCACTAACTCAGAGTTCAATCAGCCCAAAGATCCCTCTGGGAACACTGCTCTGGCCAAAGTGCGGCTCTCTCAAGCGTGGCTCTGAAGCACGCTCTGAATCAGGCTCTCAAAGAGATTATGAAGCAGGCTTCAAACCAGGCTATCAAGCAGGCTTCAAAGTAGGCTCTCAATCAGGCACTCACGCACCAGCAGGATCTCCAGCAGACTCAGTACCGGTATGACAGCCAGGCAGTAGAGACAAGTATAGGTCCATCTCCGGCTGCCAGCCGTATATAGTCCCATAGGCCCCTATCCAGATCTCCATGAATCGAATAAATATGACTATAGACTTCGCACCAGGCAGGTGTCCACGGGAAGCTTGCTATGATCTGCGTGTGTGCACATGTACACATAGCGCAGCCTACAGTCTATTTGCACTTTTGCTGATGATGTGTATTCTCAAGTGCTTCTGAAAGCACTGGCAGTTATGTTGATGCATGCAAGATGTTCTAACTTTGACTTATGAGATAGTGATATTTTCGAGCAGCTGAGCCCACTGGGCTGGTCTGCAGCAGACTTCGAGCGCTGCTAAGCCCTCAGCCCTATACTCTGTGGGAGACTCTACACTTGCTGTGGGATTCTCACAGCAGTGGTTCTGAAGGTCCCATAACCACAAGCTAAGTTGTTGATCATATTTGTCTTTGCTACAATCACAGGAAGATTCGTTGCATTATAATATAGCATGCATTATATCTCTAAGTCCATGTATATGCATACACATGGGGTATCTGGCTGCAGAGGGTACTGGAGGACAATCAGAGGAGCTCTTGGAGTCATGAATCGAGTGAACATCAAGATGCACGTGTAGGCCACAATCTAGCAAGTTTTGGAATGCGCTTGGAGGCAATTATCCTTTGAACTTGGAGGCTGTGAACAAGTGAACGGACAGAAGTTGAGACAAACTGGAAGGTGATGATCATGTGGACATGAAGGCTGTGATCGAGCGAGGTTGGTGATGCACTTGGAGGCTGGGATTCGGTGAATGCAGAGATGCACTTGGTAGACATAGAAATGGAGTATGGAGAGGACCTTCAAGGCTATGATGATGTGAACTTGGAGGCTGTAATTGAGTGAACTTAGAGGTGAGGAGGCACACTTGGAGGCCATGATCATGTGAACTGGGAGGCCATCATCAAGCAAGGTTTGATATGCACTTGGAGGCCATAATCATATGAAATTGAAGGCTGTGATCAAATGATCTTCAAGATATTCTGATCCACCTGGTCGCCATCATTTTGTCCACTTGGAGGCTGTGATCAAGTGAGTTTGGAGAGTCACATGGAGATCAAGATTGAGTAAACACAGTGATGAAGTTTGTGGCTATGATTGAGTGAGTTTGGATAAGCACATGGAGGGTATGATTATGTGGAGTTGGAGGCCATGATTGAGTGATCTTGGAGATAAGGTGTAGCACATCAAAGCCATGATCATGTGAACTGGGAGGCCATGATCAAGCTACATTGGAGATGTACTTGGGGGGGTGTATTAGATTGAACTCAGTAATCAACTTAGGGGCAGCAATTGAGAAAAATTGGAAGAGCACTTGGAGGTGGATAATGTTAATACAGATGTAAGTGAGGTCATCAGGTGGGTTGGTTTAGGGTTTAGCATGGTGGAGCCACATGCACTATAGTTCCTGTGTATATGTCAATTAGACTCAGTGAAAGTCTGTAACTTTAGTTCAATACAGAGATTCAGCACAGTGGTCATGGCACAACAGGTCATGAGCCCAGGAACTGTGCTAATTTGAGCAATTTGACTTGACTTACATCATTCCTGAAAGGGTCTTCCTAGAGTACAGACAGACTCCACGCGTATCTGGGCGACAAGATGGCCAAATCGACAGCTATCTCGATGAAGACGTTTGATGGTACAGACCAGAAGTGCTGGAATTTGGAAACTTAAATACGCTTGCAGCAGAAACAGGTTCCTGGCATTGTCGACAGCGCAGAGGAACTGCAGGACACAAAGGGCATGACTGAGTTTCAAGCATGGAAGATGCAGCATGGAATCGCGTGGTCTACCATTCTCCTCACAATGGAGAGGTCTTTGCCACAGCAGTATGCTGTTCTAGACGATGCATAAGAGCTGTGGGATCAGCTCCTGGAGAACTACAAGTCGAAGGTGAAGCTGAATGTTTGGGCTTTGCAAGACGAGATATCAGCAGTGAAGTTGAGACATTGGGAGAAGGTGCAGGAATCAGCATCACAGAGCAGGATGTATGGGAACGACTTCAACCTCTGTGCGGAGAGTTTGACCAGTACCATGCCCAAGAGTGAGCACAGCTACTTCCTGGTACAGGGTATAACAAAATATCATGATTGGAGGTTTTTCACCCAATTGATGTATGACAAGATCGACACCCTGGCCGACAATCCACAGGAGGTTGTTATGGAGACGCAAGCCCACAAAGCATGTTTAGAGCAGGAAGATGATTCGGAGGTGGCAGCCATATTCTCAAATCTGCAGACATTGAGTGATTGACAGATGGGGGAATGCAAGTCTCAGAACATATGAAATAGCTATTGCGGGAATGATGCTAGCAGTTCTGAGAGTGAGAAGCTTCGCTGCAGACATACTCAGCAGTCCGATTGATGCCATGAGGCAGGAATAGTGGTAGCAATGGGTCTGGGTAACCTGCCTGCTGACCCGGTTCAGACTGAAAAAATGGTTCCGTTCGGTCTCAGACTGGTCCAAAATGCCAACCCACTACTTCTTGCTGGTCCAAAGCCGGACCCGTACCAGTCAACCTGCAGGTGCAGCCGGCTTGGTTGGACCTGTGGGGTCCAATCTTCGGTTATGCATCCCGGGTCGTTCTCATTATAGTCGCATTTAGATATACAATTGTCAATCATAAAATATTTAGGATGGTACTTCTTTGTTTATTTTGGATGTACTGGCCACCTTGATACTTGAATAATCGGGAGGCACGCTCCCTGCCCTATCCTTGAAATAAGTGTCAACAGAGCGTCAACAATTTTTGGTCTTGCATCTTGGGTATTCTGAGTGGTGATTGGTTGTAGATGGTCATAACTGAGGTATTGGCCTCCATTAAAGGCCATGGAGGAAGCGACACGCTCCCTGCCCCATCTTGAAAATAAGTGTCATCAGAGCATGAAAGACTTTAGGTCTCACATCTTGGGTAATCTAAGTGGCACATGATCACAGACCTTTATTAACAAGGAATTGGCAGCCTCTCTAGGCAGATAAGCAAGCGAGATTCCCAGGACAGCCTCCCGGACCGCAACAACTCATTTCATTAACAATGTTGCAACTACCAGTCAATGAGGGTATTAGCCTAGAAAAACAGTCAAAACATTGTATATAGGCAATGACCAAGGCATCTCGCATTGATTACCCTTCAAGAAACCCCAAACATTGTTGACGCTCGGTTGACACCCATTTTTCTGATGGGGCAGGGAGCATGTTGCTATATCTTTCCCATATAAAGGTAGCCAATACTTTGATTATGTATAGTAATGACTAAATCGCATTTGAATTACCTGACTTACAAGACCACAATTCGTTGACACTCTGTTGATGCTCATTTCCAGAATTGGGCAAGCAGCGTGTGGCTCTCTCTTTTGCCTATAAAGCCAGCCAATACCAGATTTATGAATGGCCGCAACCGATCGCTATGCACATTACCAATGATGCAAGGCCAACAATCCTTGACATTCCATTGACTTTCATTTTGGGATTGGTGTATCCACAATATGTTATCATGTAATTTGGCATAGTATATCATTAATGGTGTTTTGGCAGCCTTTGTACTGTCTTCATGTACTTTCTCCTTCATCACTACATTGTTCTCTAATATTACATATAAATATATCCTGCAGAAAATACTTCAAAGTGTCCGCTAATTGTAGATAATAATACATTCAAAAACCATGTTCCATTCCATCAAGGCTCGTCTTCACAGTCAGGTTTGCCCAATAGGCTGCTGTCTTCTGCAAAATGGATATCAGCTGCATTACCACGCAGCAGATAGTGTACTAACCAGTCGATGTTCCTTCACCAGTCAGCAAATCTGGATTAAAATCATCATCGCGCTTGCAATCCTTGGCATATGCATCAAGTTTGAAATATTGAGTGCTGGGAAGAGTCCTTTGTATATACACATATCTGGGTGGCACACCTTTGGTTTCAGGTATGTGAGCTCCCACAATATCACTGGGTGACACAGGGGGCATTCAGGGCAGACATGGCACTGTTTCCGGGGTCTCCTGTCCGAGTTGCCTTGTTGGAGGTGCACCCATCCCTTTGCGACTCCAGCATGTCTGGGTATTCTTTGCTGTGCCATTGTGGCAAGGAAGGCAGCCATCTGTTTGATTTTCCCGAAGCATAGCCGGGTGTCTTTCCATCGCAGCCTTCACATTTCCATCCCTTGGATACTGACCTCCCGGCTTCTTCTCTTCTCGGACATCTGTCCGAGGTTTCTCGATCAGCTATTGCATTTCTTATATTGTGGCGCATGAAAACCCTCCTTTGGCCCTTTTGCCCGTATTCAAGGCAAGGCACATGTCAGACTGTTCGAGCGGTACCCGACCTCCTTGCATTGCAATAGTTGCAGACATGTGGAAAACCTATGAGAAATGAGTTGCTGCATCTAGATGTCAGATTCGGCTATTACCTCTACCATATACTCTTCTGTTGCATCATCTAAAGTGGTCAAAACCTGGTTCGTCCACTCTTTGGGATGCTTATCACTAAATTCATCTGCAAAAATCCCAGAGCTGACATCATCATGATGGTTGATTTCCCGTAGTGTGCGGATAAATGCTTTGGTCAACCATGGGGGTTTCCCATTGACGGCTGCGATAACTTGGTCACACAGCTTGCTACGTACACCAGCTGTATGTTATATTATTAGTGGACAGCTATCTACCTCGATACGACTATACTCACATCCCATCGCATGCTGTTTCTTATTCTTGCTGCTTCCAGTTTCACGGACAATTTTGAACTGTGCATCCAAGGTCATATTGTTGGTGGCTGCATGTGCAGGGTCGTGGTGCACCGAGTGGTGTCTGCGTTGTAGTTGGGTATCAGTGGGTGGTGTATTGGATGATGCGCCCATTGTTCTGCCCAATTCCGATCCACTCGCACCTTGGTGAGGTGTTTCTGCAGCCATGATTTGCAGGTGTGGAAGTTAAGAGATGATGAAAATGAAAAGAAGTGCGAAGTCCTGAGGAAGATGATAATGAAAAGAAGTGGGAAGTACTGAGGAATATACTGTTAGCTTCAAGTCAAAATGCAATGCGTAACAGCCAACTTCAATGTTCTACAAATGATGAATCATGCCGCATATAGCTGCAGGTTTCATGGGTTTCTTACTGTCCGGAGATTTGCACCAAGTTGGGCCAATGTTGTGATGTTCATTTCAGAGATACACTGATATGAAAGCCCACCGAAATCTTGTATTTGAAAGATATAAATTGTAGATTCTTTGACAGACAGCACGTCTGCTGATGTTTGTCCCAAGAAATCCCCGAGAGCTGACATGAAACATATGCTAAATATCATGTAATGATGTATGGTTAGCATTGCGATTTCGAATGTAGTGATGGTCAGAACACAGATTTCGCTTTGTTCAAGTCGATCAAGTGTACCAACCTCAACATAACTGATGCAGGTTGTCTTCATGTGGTCCATAACTTGCAACATCCAACATCTCTCCGATCAACAAAGTCAACAGAAAATACAATGCTTAATGCTCCAAAAACGAACCTTTCAATGCTAACAGTATGCAAATACTGCAAATCAACAAAGCGCTCCATACAACGACATCCTCAAGCAAATGAAGGCAAGAGCGGCTTGAAAGCAGACAGGGTCCAAGGTCTTGGATCATTGCGCAGCTTGCGATCCGGAAGGAAGCTTGCGGCAGCGAAATGACAACAAACGGACAATTTAAGCAACGAAGAGAATGAGAAATGGATCGAGGTTTGTGTGGATAGAGAGACCGCTGTGGCCACAAAGCGAGATGAAGATGCACAGACAGCAATTATGCAGGAGCAGGAAGATACGAGAAATGCTGAAAAGGCGGGATTGACAACCAGAAAGCCTGAAATACCATTGGAGGAGATGTTGAAGGCCATCGGAGATGTTCGGAGTGACCTTGCATATTCCTACAATGGGGAGGACAGGGAAGATGATGACTATGCTGAAGCAGATCCTGAGTGGGGGCAAGCTGAGCGAAGATGATGAACCAGGCTAGGTGCTGGGCACAATCTCCGGAATGATACAGCATCGCATGGAGCGTTTTCGGCAGAAGCAGATGAAGCTTGACTAACAGATGATACCAGGCTTGGGAGACGCGGCCGACTACTTCTGTGAGAGAGATAGGAAGTAAAGGACGACTGAATTCAAGGTTCCGGCTGTCATTCAACCACAAACGGAAGATGATGCAGCCCTATCTGCACCAGCGACAGTTGGTCAGGATATGGAGACTCTTGATAGGGTCTCCACAAAATCGCCAATGCAGCAATTGACTCCTCGACCAGCGCGTAATCATATCAGGCTAAGTTCACCGAAACCCCGGACTCACAAACGCATTCCATCTCTTCCACCCGCCGCAGCACCATATTCATTAACGATTCAGAAATCAACCCCTGTTGAACTCTTAAGCTTGTACCCCTGCATGTAGCATCTCAAGTTAATTCCATATAGAAATCGGATTCGGATGAAGCAATGGTGATGGCTCCTCCATCGCTGGACGAGTGAATAGGTACATTGATATTTCTGATGATGTATCTCTTCCATAAACAATATGTGTACCTATTTTGCTAAGTCTCAGCTTGTACTTGATTTCAGCAACCACATTGTAAGACATGATAATGTGTCTGTGCATGTGCAAGGGACAGATGGGCCATGCCAATATTCCAGACTCCAAATTACATTGACTGACGACGAATAAACTTCGTATCGTATTGCTGGTTACTGTTAAGACAGAAAACTAAAACTAAATTCGCAATGAAACTAACAAACAAATTTTAAGTCAGCAATGTCAGACATGTGATTGATGGAGTGGTCAAAGCACAACCCGAACCGGGATAAATGACGACAATCATACTGCATTCCTTCATGCATCTCAGAGCATAACTCTCGGCACTGACCTGGTGCACATGTTCGAGATGTAGAAAGTTGCTTGTGGTAGGTCATGGAAATCACAGAGAATGAGGTGAATAAGGAATGGTGAGGAAGTCTGGCTATGTATATCAAAAACTAGTGTACTGATCAACATGCGGTGAATTGCCGGCTGAAAGCGCTGTCACGTGAGAGGCCGATGTCATTTTTTGCTCTGATAACGTGTCTAGTGGTGGATCAGAAATTGAGAGGCTTGGAAGTGTTTGGATGCAAATGTATATACATAGAAATGATTTATTGACTGCCAATAATGACTGTATGCATTTTTACTTACACTTGTTGACCATCCAATGACTGTTAGTATATCATTAAGGTGAGCGTCAATGGAGCGTCAACGATCATGGGTCTTACATTTTCTGTAAACACAGGGCTGCATAGTCATATCCTTGCTCAGTGATTCCATTGGCCATTTGTATAGGTTAAAACAAGAGTGACAAGCTCGTTACCGCATCCTGGAAATGAGCGTCAACAATGTGTCCACAAGTTTTGGTCTTGTGAATCTAATAATCAAAATAGGACGTGGTCGCTGTGAGACATAATCGAAGTATTGGCCACCCCGAAAGCCACGAATGCGAGCGACGATGTTGCTACTATCTCCTGAAACTGAGTGTCAACGATTCTTGTTGTAGCATCTCAGATACTCGAACTGCTGAGCAATGACTGTACGCTATAATCGAAGTATTGGCCACCTTTATGGGCGACAATGGTATTGACGATATCGCAATCACCTCTTAAGAATGAGAGTCAACTGAGCGTCAATGATTTTCGGTCTTGCATCTTGGCTAATCACAGGGTAATGCAACCGCGTTAACCCATAATAATAGTATCGGCCGCCTGTATGGGCAAAAATGCTACTGACGATATTGCTACCACCTCTTAAAAATTAGCGTCAATGGAGCGTCTACCAATTTTGGTCTTACATCATGGATACTCAATACGCTGTGCTTCGGCATTGACCCAGGATGTATGTATCGGCTGCCTCTATGGGCAACAATGATATTGACAATATGGCTACCGCCTACTAAAAATGAGTGTCAACGGATCATCAAAGATTTATCTTCTTGCATCCTGGATATTCTAAGGGCTATGGAATGGCGTCAACCCATAACCAACCTATCGGCTGCCATTATGGGAAAAATACTAGTGAGCATATCGCGTCCACCTCCTACAATTGAGCATTCACGGAGTGTTCACAATTTTTGTCGGGGCTCAGTATGCTACACAGCAATGAACTACATTGCATAGTTCCTAAATTGAGGGTTATGCGGTCAGTCTTTTCAATATGTCCTTGTATACAACTTCACAAATATTCATGCAATGTTTCACAGATTGGACTGTTTTTGCTTCTAGCTCTAGAGTCAATATTTAGGAACCCGCATTGTACTTTACGACACCATAACTTGTAGCAGTCTCTCGAGTCGGATTGCCCAGCTATCAAATTCCTACCACTGATGTCGGATTCAAATTCCTTGAATGCCTCAGTACTAGAGGTTATGATCTCTTCCAAAAATGGACATGTCTTTATTCGTGATTTGATCCACCTTACTTTTCAAATCATCTACGATGCTTGGTGGGCTTCGATCAATGCAGCCTTGGAACGTCCTATTGGTTGAAATAAATGTCGACATACTCCTTCGTGGTGATGATATGTGCACTGCGGAATTGAGGAGACTGGCGGCCCTGGCATCATATGTGTCGTTTATCATCGAGTTCTTCACTATTCATCAGTACATGGGACAGGCTCAATGGGGACACACTTGCTGGCAAAAGCTCACATCGCAAAACCAAACGAATGAACAGAGTCGGAAGTTACTGAATTGACTAGTTCCAAGGTGGATGAAACAGCTTAGGCCATCCTGAGGAGACAAGGAAGTCGAGGAATTACAATAAGGAGTTTACCAAGGAAATCCATTTTGGACATTCAGGGTTGATCCATATGAACTGAATTGACAGACAAAATGCACCAAACGGCCAGCGAAGGACTATGAGACTTCCGAATTTCACCAAGACACATAGAGTCGCTACCTCATGTTAGGAGCTGTTTTGGGTCATATTCCATGGAACGCTATATCAAGTCTCGAGGTACGATGGCCTTAGGAAGGATTACGAAATGACCTTGTGTTGACGTCCGCAGCGATGCTTAGCAACAATTGCCGGAGGGAATTCTCAGTGTCTGTGGATTCAATTATGAAGCAATTGCCATCACAAAATAAGGTTGCTTTAGCATTAGACCAGTGGACATCAACGAACAAACTAGGAATAACGTGAGTCAGTGCTTAATGTATGGATTGAAATATGGCCTGGTGAGAAGTACAACTCACTTTGGTTGAGGTTGATCGCCTATTCTTTTCCTTAGTCGAAAGCTAAGTACTGATGATAGGTCAAGGGTCAACATACTGGAACAGAGCTAGCTGTACATTTGAAGGACATTCTTGGTCATTTTCGGCTTAGTGACAGCAGTTTCCTTGGCATTACGACTGATAATGCTTCCTCAAATTGCTCAATGACTCGTGAGCTGCAATCAACACTTGAGGACTCCAGACTCGAGAGGACTGCATTGAGGAACCTCATACCATGCATGGCGCATGTCATCGAGCAAGCTTTAGGTGCAGTCATGAGCAGTCTCGGCGTAAAAGGCCGCAACAAGTCTTGGGAAGCCCATGAGCATGATCAGCAATTTGGAGAGAATGAAAGCATACACATTAGGATGATTCAAAGACTTCGAAAGGAATGTAACACCAGAATCAACCAGGTGTCGGCCATGAGACCAGGATTAGTGAAGATAATTGAGAAATTATGTATTTCAAGAGATTTTCATAGTCCTGAAATGAACCTTCATATGGCAGAGAATGCTTGCCATATTGGTTATGCTGACACATGGTCATCGAAACGAGTTCATTGACTGTCAAAAAGCCAAAGTCCGCATCGCAGTACTACCAATTATGGATTTGAAGACACATTGGAAATTGACACTGGAGTTGCTTGAGCAAGCCAACCAATTAGAAGAATTCACCTGCGTGTGGCTCCAGAATCCGAAATCCAGTGATTACTGGCCACTCTTCACAACACAGGATGACTGGACCATTGCCAAGTACATCCTGCAAGTCTTATAACCGTTCCTATACTGGACCATGTGGATGTCGAAGGGTCGTATGGTCACATTCCATCACGATATCACACTGTACAATGACATTAGCGATGATCTGGATGGCGTTATGCGACAGTTAGCGAAGAAGAATACTCCATCGAAGGAAGACCTGTACTTCGCCGTGAAGTTAGCGCAACAGAAGCTGTCCAAATATTGTGTTGAAGGTACTCCAACAATGGGTGTGCTTCTCATTTCAGCACATATCCTCGATCCTTTTCGCAAGTTGCGATTGTTTAGAGAGTGAGACAAGGGAAAGCATATTCATCCTAAGGACGAGACTTCATATACTACCCAATACCAAGAGGCATTTTTTGAGTATGTGGAGAATGAATACTGTGTCTGACATGGACGTGAGCCAGTCATTGAACCCGAAAGCGTACCAAGCAACAATGTCTTCCCCTCTCCAACAGCTTCAGTATCCGGTCAATCTTCCTTTGATCCATATGATTTGTCCAGCTATGATGAAGAATACTTACTGCCTAACAATGTGGCTGAAACAAAACCCAGACGAAGCAATTGCCCAGCAGGCTTATTGACCGCTGCCACGCTCTCTTTGAATTGACCGCCTGAATCACCAAAGCACTGGTGGCGAGATATACCGAACCCCAACGATTACCATTCTAACCGAATGGAGGTTAGCAGTACAATTTGGATACCGGATATCACCGACCGGTGGCGAACAGGAGGAACCACACTCAAAGTTAGCCGATCTCTCTAATGTGGCACAGGACAAATTCGCTTTCATACCACTTGGTGTCAGAGTGGAGGCCAGTTTTTCCCTTGTGTGAGATGGTATCGGCTGGAGGCAGTCAAAAACCATGAGTGAGACCCGAAGCGAAAAAGTCGTTGTTGGGCAGTTTGCTTGAGCCAATAACACTGTATCGGCAGGTGATGACACAGCATTGGATAAATTGAACACAGAAAACGACTCGGAAATAATGAGAGAGGCAGAAGAAAGAGAATTTGCACAGTATGGCCAAGGTCCACGACGTTTTGGAGATATGGTAGGGCCGCCAAAACGTATGTGCTAAACAGAAGGAATTTCCTGCTCAAAACAAGCAGAGGACAGTCTTAGGATACTTTTCGGATACGGCAGAGATTGTCACAGCGTCCTGGTCACTGTTTCAACATGATGGTGCGGCTGCATTTAAATTGGCGGAAAGATCACCTTTTCCACCAGCTTTGTCTCCAAAGGTCCTCCATGGAGGATGAACTCAAATATTGAATGTCCACCGAATCAGAAGAATTGACTGCCATCCTGTCGACAGTGAAGAGGACGGCACACCTGAAAGCATTTTGGACAATGAGAATTGGCTACACTCAAATCGCGACTTGGATAATCCAAATGATAGACAAGACGATTGTGAGGCAGACAGTGAAATTGATATAGAACGAGACAATGGCGTCGAGGATCCGGACAGCCCAGAGCAGCGGGATGTCATTCCCCCACCAAACATTCCTTGATTGATGCGGCCAATGTGGAAGTCAAAGCAACAGGCTGAAATGGTGTTTGTGATGGTCAATGCAATGGACACGAGGAGGAATAAGGGAATCAAGGAAAGGTAGGACAGAATGTGTCAATATGCTTTACCAACTTCTTCATTTTGCTTGACCGAGAGTGTGATGTAGAGACATAGTAAGGCCGAACAGTGAGCAGTGGCTGGTGAATATCGGATTATAAACAGATGCATAGCAGGCACAATGAATCTTTTTGTAAGATATCTAAATTTTAATAGTATGCGAGTGAACAGAGCAAGAATATTACTCGGCTTGGCTTTGCCACAGGGCCGAGTCTCAATCGGTCAGCAAGACGACCTATAAGTTCAAAACATTAGGAAAACAATTATCGATGGCAGTAGATGTTGATTGGACGATACAATAAAATGAGTGTCAAGTGAGCGTCAACGATTGTTGGTCTTGTCAGGATGGTAATTGAATAGTGATGTTGTCGCTGTTAGGCATAACTGATGTATTGGCAGCTTTTATAGGCAAAAGAGACAGCAACAGGATCATTGCCCCATCCTGAGAATGAGTATCAATGGAGTGTCAACGATGTTTGGTCAGGTCAGTATGGTAATTGAATTGTGAGTTGGTCACTGTTAGGCATAACCAATGTATTGGCAGCTCTAAAGGCAAAACAGACAGCAACACATTCACTCCCTGTTAGGGGTTCTCCCTTCATAGCGATAACGGTACATGTTAAGTAATCGGATGAATACATATCGAGTAGTTATGACATTTGTATCACACCTATCCAAGATACTTCAAGTTGGCCAGTAGTATGCTCTTTAGCGGGAGTTCATACTAGTCGCGTGATGACTAAACAGACCCAGAGTTTGGCCAATTATTGCAGCTACCAAGCCTCACTGGAATGAGAGATCATTAGCAGTGCTAGTAGTTCTTGTATTTCTTCACTTTCCGGAACAAACATGACATGCATGGTTGATCATGCATGGCAGTTGATAGTCAATATGCTAGTGAGAGGACACTTCACTTCTACCTGAAACAGGATAGAATCAAGTGGAGCACATTCCAGTCTGAAGAATAGTCTCGGCCTAAGCATGACGTAACTGAGGCAATCATGAGGTCAGCACACGCCTAAAGCGAACACTGCTCATTGGGTTGAGTGGTATGGATCACAATGATATCTCGTATGCGATACCAGCTGACGAGTCCAGATTCTACGTTGGCATAGTATTGGATGGTCGCTGAACAAATCTATGACGCATGGATTAGTTTGCATATAGGGAGGTATTAATAGTGATAAGCATTATCAATCGTTTGATTGGTATATGTTCCAACTACCGACTTGCATGAATGCAAGATATCCAAGTTCAAGTCTGTCCGATGCGTTGGCTGACATGATATCATCCAATGGATGGCGTTATTCTCATCAGGAGCGTCATGCTTTGAAACCACATTGCTTGCAGACGATAACATATGCGATGCGTGGCATATTATCACCGGGGGTGACAAGAAGCGTGGCCGCGATAACGCTATCCTGAGCGAAGTAATCATTGCAACTAGGTGTGGCCACACAAGACCTGGGACGATGGCTACGGAGAGACAGCATTGCCACGGCCATGAGGGAATCAAGCTCAATCAGCAATCCACAGTCAACACAGAAGCACCGAAGACGATCTTAAAATATTATGAAGAATTCTATTCTATTAAACTCTCTTCAAAATTACTTCTCTATTACACAACCGTGACTTTGCGCTTCATGCCTGGACACAGATTGAAACAATCCGAATACACATTCCAGACGAATGTTGAATCCTACGGAGATTTTATCTGTGCTTTAGAAGAGGAACGTTTAACCCATATCTCGCAATGGTTATTCTTTATACACAGTATGAAGCAATTTTCCACCGCGTACATCAATACTTATCTACTGGGTTACTACCAAACAATGAGTCTTCCGAAGAGGGTTGATTTCCTGGAGAGGAGTAGTCCACGAACAGGGCGTGAACATTCATTGTTGGAGGAGAGTTTTTGAAGACCCAGAGGTACTTTGGAACCGGACTTTAGCATTAGCCTTTGAAGAAGGTCAAGAGGTTGAGTCTGAGAATAAGACGAGAAAAGAAAGAGTTCCTTAGATACGTGGCTGTACATAATTCAATAAATGTTGTATTGATTATTGAGATTGAGAACCCCTGTAACACTGCCCTACTCTGAGAGTGAACGTCAACGAAGCGTCAATGATTCTTACCATTGCATCTTGGGTAATCTAAGTTACGATTGGTTGCAGACATCCATTGATGGGATATTGGCAGGCTTTAGGGGCAAAAACAACAGCGAGAAGCTCACTGCCAAATCCCGAAAATGAGTGTCAACAATTGTTTGGCTTGCATATATAGTAATCAATACAACGCGCAGATATCCGAGCACATAAGAGAACTATTGAACGCCTTGATAAGCAAAAATACAATATATCAAAGGAGAAACACGGATTCTAAAATAATCGATATCACAAACTGCAAAACAGGCAAAAACTAATCATTTGCTGTTGAATACCCGATTGTGATCACACACTAATATCAAACTGGAAAAACTAGATCCTTATCTGAATCTATAGATGGACCCACTGGGCGACCTGCTGATGACCCGCCCAATTCAGACGGGTTGGGAGCTTTCCATTGAACCATGCCTGAGTTGACGGTTCGGGTGCATTGACGACCCGGACCACCAAGTTCACAACAGTTCGGTTTGAACCCAAACCCGGACCCAAAGTGACTGTCAGGAACCTTTGCCAACGATATGCGGGAAATGTTGCACACTATCGTCCACATACTGTACCGGTGGAGAGCTCAGCACTGATAGAGACAATGGCAGTGGCAATGACTATGAGGACGTCATCAATTGAGAACTATTGGATGACAGTTACAAACAGAGCGAGACCATCAAAGGAGAGCTGGTAATTAGGTTATGACACAATTTCACACATTTGCAGCGATGAACAAAAGTTCATACAGTACACAGAGTATACCAACAGAGAAGAGCAGGAGATGTGTACCTTTGTGGAAGGATCGTAGGCTGGGCAATCAGATATAGAGACATATGATTGAGGGTTCAGCTACCAGGATCCTGCAGAAATCACCAAGATGTTATGAGAAATGCGTTGCATGTTATGGAGCATACAACTCACTGCTACACTTGTGGCTTACAGATTTCAGGTTGCAGATTGCTCATGTTAACAGCGGTGGGAACAAGATATACATCAAAGTGTCAGCTGACAGTACTGGTTAAGGTTGAGCAAGTCTTATGGGAGTGGGACACCAGATTGCAGGGTCTGTAAGACAGAATGTGAATGTTGCAGGAAAGAAATTCCGAGTGAGAGGATAGGAGCTCCAGGTATGGTTGATTGGTAAGGAGGAGCTCCACGGTTGGTTGATTGGCTAGGAGAAGCTTCCGGCACGGTTGATCGCTTCGGAGGAGCTCCAGATTCAGTTGATTGTTTCAGAGGAATTCTGGGCTATTTCTTGTTAGGGAGGAGGATGTTCAGATAATGCCCGATTTGAATTTTCTTTAGATATTAGTATTTATGGTCGTGACATGGCCCTGCAGCAGTGTGGGGACGGATGTGAGTGTGGTCATCATGTGGTTTGGTTTAGGGTTGAGTGTGGCAGAGCCGCATGCACATTAGTTCTTGTGTTCATGTCAATTTGACTTAGCGAGAGTCAGCGAGTTCAGGATAATTGAGAGATCCAGCACAGCAGTCACTGTACAACATATCAGCTGGAAGTCATTCATCTGGAGGTGCCTGATCTAGAGGTTGTTGATCTGAAGGCGGTCAATCTGAAGGTGTTGAATCTGGAGGTGGTTATCCTAGTGGCGCTAGATCGGGAGGGAGGCAGAATGGGAACAGTGACTCCATTGATCAGTTAACTTATATTTGTGGGGATGTACAGAGTAGAGAACAATAGTGATATACACTGAGACATAAGAAATGTGAAAGTCGGTGGGAGCAGAAGATAGTCAATCTTGGGAGAATGTAGTATGGCAGGTATGCTGCACACCGTTAATGCTGGACTTAGAATATACTGTGCATGTGATTAACTCATAATTATGGCACGGACAGAGTGGGAGGAATAACTAAGCTTTGTGTACTCAGATGAAAGTTGAGCTCAGAATGAGAAATTGACAGATAAGAGGAGATTGGGGAAGTCATCATCAGTACCTAGGATATAAGAGAACATTGTATGCAGGTCAAGTTAACATTACTGATTCAGTAGGTGAGTTTTCAGATGTGGTGGGTTAGAATACCAATACATGGTATGCTATACTCAATCTGGCAAGTTGTACACCTGATTCCCACATCCCTCATATCTTCAACATCATTCCCATCGTCATCACCCAATCTCTCTCTCATTCATCATTCTACCATCATCGCAGAACACAATGTTAAGTCATCTCTCTTTATATCTCCATGCCATGATTATGAGTTTACACCAAGTACAGCATACAGCAAGTACAGTATACACTGTGTATAGCACACACCAAGAACAGCACACACCAACTACAGCATGTACTGAGTACAGTATACACCAAGTACAGTATACACCAAGTACAGCATACACCAAGTACAGCATACATTACGTACAGCATACTCCAGGCACAGCAACTACCCAAGAGTGTATGTCTTCCTTTCTTTTGCACGATTCCAAGTTGATTCCTGAATGCAGCTTCAGGTTCCGGTGTGCCTCTCTTCAGATTGACCACCAGCAGCCAGCTCTGCATGAGAGCTCCAAGGTAGAGTCAACCTGTCCCATTCCCATGCTTGCTAGTTCACTAACCAATGGGTGGAGTCGTGGTAAGCGGTGCACCTGCCAATTGACGACATCCAGTTCGACTGACAGCAGATGGGCCACCTCCAGATCAACCACTTCCATCTACTCTTCCAACTTCCCTCAATCACGTCCCCCAAGTGCATCTCCAAACTCGCTGGATCCTGGCCTCAGAGTCTATCTCTGAAATAACTGGATCCTTGCCTCCAAGCGCATCGCTCAGTTTACTCAATTGCGGCCTCCAAGGGCATATCCAAACCTCCTTGATTTCGGCCTTCAAGTGTATCTATGAGTCCATATGATGATGGCTTCCAAGTGAATCTCTTATTTCACTCGATCTTGATCTCCAAATGCATCTCTCCACTCGCACAACCATGGCCCCCCACGGCATATCTGAGTTGATTTGATTTTGACCTCCAAGTGCATCTCCAAACTTACTGAATTACTGCATCAAAGTGTGTATTTCAGTTCACTTGATCCTCATCTTCAGGGGTAACTATAACTGCTCTCAAGTAACACCTGCAGCCAGTCCAGATATGCTGTCTGCAACAGAATAGCTACATTGATACATAGATACATAGATACATAGATAGATACATAGATGCTAAAACAAACTAAATACATCAGCTTCAAAGTTTTTCAACAAATCAGAGGTTACTACGTTCCTACCTTGTCGCTTGCATCCTATCATTCTCCCAAGTTAGTTTCCTGCATTTCATGGTTCTCCTGAGATTGTCACTGGTCCTCCTGTATCCTTGCAGATGTGTCACCAACACTTCCAGGTGACCCTGAAGGGCTACAGCATCAGTCCAGTCAACTCTGAGATTTGTCGCCCGCACTGCCAGGTGTAGCTGATGGCCACTGCATTAGTGTTATTCACTGCAGCTGTTAACCATCCCGGGATTGTTGTTCAACAACTCCCAAATCCTCCCAGAGGCTCCCGGTGATAGAAATACATTTTTCTGATATATTGCATGCTATAAAGTTGCTAGAGAAATTTTGTTGTATGCCTCAGAATCCACCCACTGATCAAGGATCAGTACTGAAGAAACTATCCTAAAATCCAAACTGTTCTCAATGTTCATTGAGCGGACGTACAGCTAGCATGGAAACTAATGTATTCATTGTAGTACGACAATCAATTGTCATTGTCAACTTCAGGGGCTCATACCTATTGAAATAACACACAATGGGGCATTGATATAGCCTAACAGTAGTACTCATGGCAGTACATGATGAAGTATATAAAAGTTAGCTGCAGTTGATGACAAATAAAACCTTCGCTTTTTTGCTAATAATTGTCAGCATATAATGTGCATGAGTATTGTAAGGGACAGGACTTTGATATTCTAGAAAATCAAGAAAGTGGATCACCAGGCGAATATGATTTATCCCTTCCTATTATTTGGTGGGGTGCACTGTGGTTGTGATTGTGACAAGCTGAACTAACTTTACTCACTTTCAAATATTTATCCCTGATGCTCTTATCTAGTCAAAAAACCATCGCCACCTGAGTGTATCATCCATATTTACCCCAATATGCATGGTCACCATTTTTGGAATATAGGTAACAATCACAAGAAACATATTAAATGCTTCTTCTACCAAAAGAAATATTTCAATGAGAACTAACTGGAGCCTCACTATCAACAATATCAACCAATCTTGATGAATAAAGGGCTATTACCTTATGGGATTTTTCAACCAGAATGCTGGAATCTACCCAAGTCATCATGGTTTGACTTCAGGAGGTGCATCTGAATGGCCATCAATAACATCAGCCAAAAATATTTCCGTCCGGGCGGAATGGCTCCGCCAGAGTGGACACGCTCCGTCAGAGCCGTCAGAGACACCCCGGTGGCGGATTACTCCGCGCCCGGCCTCAATACCACGCGTCGCGTTGCATATCGCCCTCCGATCGCTGTTTCACCGTTCCTTCTTGCTCTGTCGGTCTCCTATTTTGAACGAACGCTCTGGCGTTGTGGCCAACTGTGACCATACGTCGGAATGGGTTCATTGGGTACGCGCTTGCATCGGGATTGCAATGCGATGGGTGACGCTGCGAAAATCTCTCCTCGCGTTCCTTCTA
>Ga0307515_10000981_pt1 | contig 65234 bp, 56 predicted proteins | sample 17_EM_MG_FD_194513 | JGI IMG/M metagenome (GOLD analysis project Ga0307515, IMG submission 194513) | Populus trichocarpa ectomycorrhiza microbial communities from riparian zone in the Pacific Northwest, United States - 17_EM | ecosystem: Host-associated > Plants > Roots > Unclassified | place... | reverse complement strand
AGATACATAGATGAGAATACAAACTGAATACATGACTGTGATTCGAGGTGCTCCCAGACATGTCGCCGGCGCTTCCAGGTGCTGCTAGGCTTGTCGTCTTCGCTCCCAGGCTTGTCGTCGGCGCTCCCAGGCTTGTCGTCGGTGCTCTGAGGCTTGTCGTCGGCGCTCCTAGGCCTGTTGTCGGCGCTCCAAGGCTCGTTGTCGGTGCTCCCAGGCTTGTTGTCGGACCTCCCAGTCTTGTCGCCGGCGCTCCCAGTTCCTCTGAAGGTCGGCAGGAATGCCCTCCTAGGGTCTGATACTCTCCTGAAATGGACGCATCTAAGTTTACACTCCACATCCTCTCAGACACTCCTGGAGGCTTGCAGTGACAAAAATACATTTTGCTGATGAGATGCAACGCGACCCGTCAGCTGGGCGACGGGCAGCGTCTCATTCTCTCTCAGAGGGTACGAGGTTTTGTCAGAGCCATCAGAGCCATCCGGAACACCTGGGTGTTTCTGACGGAAACTACAGTTGGTGCTGATGTAGTAGTGCTAACCTTATAACATGACTTGATGGTTAGCGTCTGTTTCATCTAAGATCACAGGGATGTCTTGGAATGAACATCACCCGACGTCCTTTCTGTCGAAGAATGGTTCTTTGATCTCTATCAACCAGGTGATTTCAGCTGGCATTCACCACAATGTATCGGTTTTAAACGAACAAACAACATTGGACTGACTTCCTGCAAATCACGGGATGGGTAGAAACCCCTGCTACCTGCAGCTATACACTGTGGTCTTCCTCATCAGTAGAATTTGCAAGTTGGCTGCCACTCATTCCATTTTGACTGGAAGCAAACTATATACTCCTCAAGACTTCCCACTTCCTTTCATTATCATCTTCCTCACAATTTTGACAACAGTGAGACATGACTCCAGAAACACCCCAGCCAGCTGCGAGCGGATCCGAATCGAGCTGAATGTTGGGTGCTTTATCCAATGCGCCACCCGCTGGGACACAGCAGTGACACGGACACATTTTAGTCAACTGCAACGCTACAAATGCAGCCACCGAAATTATGACCCACAACACACTGTTAACAATCGTCCATATAACCAGAAGTAGCAGGAACAACAAGCAACAGGCGATCGGATGTGAGTATACCCGTATCGTGGCAAACGGCCATTAAGTAACAATATGATGTAATGCTGGTGTGCTTAGAGAGCTACGTCAGCAAGATATCGCTGCCGGTAATGGGATACCTCTGTGGTCAACCAAGGCAGTTGTGTGCACATTCCGCCAAATCGAACAGTATGATGTTGTCAGTTCTGCAATTTTAGCAGATGAAATGAGTGATAAGGATCCCCGAAATGGCCGAACCAGGCTTTACAGACCTTAGAGGAGGCTACTGAGTCGTCTATGGTTGAGGTAATAGCCGAATCTCACTTTCAGAAGCAGCAACTAATTTCTTGTAAGTTTTTAACATGTCTGCAACTATGACAAGGCAAGGGTGTCGTGTACAGCTAGAACATTCCGACATGAGCCTTGCGTTGAGAATTGCCAAAATGGCCATTGGGGGGATTCGTGCGCCACAGTGGAGCAAGCACAACACCTAATCAACTGACCTCGCTCCGAGGTCAGAGATGACATGAAGTGGGGAGTTCAGTGTCCTGGTCATAGACAGGTGAAGGCTGCAATATCAAGACACCAGTCAATGGTTCATGAATATCAGACTTACAGCTACCTTCCTTGCCAAAATGGCACCGCTAAGAATCCACTGACACTCTGGAGTCACACAGGACAGGGTGCACCACCTCCACAACCAGCAACACATCCGCCTGGAATGCCACCTACTCCAGCTGGTGACAATGCAGGACCTCAAAGTTGCAAAATCAAAGGTGTGCCAGCTCGATATGTGTATATACATACTCCACTTCCCAACACTCAGTTTGGCGATCTTGATGCATATTCCAAGGATCGCAAGTGTGACAAAGTTTTTATTTGAGATTTGCTGACTGATGAGGAATATCCACTTGTTAGTACACTATCTGCTGTGTGGTGACGTAGCTGACAACCATTGTGCAGACGAGAGGAGCCTATTGAGCAAACCTGACAGCGAAGACAAGCATTGATAGAAAGGAACGTGATTTTTGAGTATTATTATCACCTACAATTAGCAGACAATTTAAAGCATATTTCAACGAATATATTTATATGTACAATTAAAGATCAATATAGTGATAAAGGAAAAAGTACATGAAGATGATAGAATGGCTGTTTGGCCTATAAAGATGACCAATACTATGATTATGTATAACAACGACCAAATCACTGTTTAACTACCTGACTTACAAGACAATAAATCGTTGTCACTCCATTGACCCTCATTTGAAGAAGATAGTAGCAATGTTGTAGCTAGCGTTTTTGCCCATCAAGGCGGACAATACGGACATTACGCATTACAATGACCAAGTCTCTGATCAATTACCTGACTTACAAGATCAAAAATTGTTCACGCTCTGTTGAAGCTCATTTTTTGAATCGGGCAGGGAGCGTGTCGCTTTCTCTTTCGCCTATACAGGTGGCCTATACCTCCTTTATCATTGTCTGCAACCAATTGCCACTCAGCTTACCCAAGATGCCAGACCAAATATTGTTGACACTCCATTGACTCTCATTTTGAGGATGGGGCAGGGGGTGTATCTCTCTTGTTTTTGATTATAAAGGCAGCAAATACATCCAAAAAAGACAATGACGTACCAACCTCAATATTATGCAATTAGCTGTAGGATATCAGAATGCTACCATGAATAGAAACCCCAAAAACCAGAACCAGAGATTGGAACCAACAGGTCTGGCCAAACTAGGCAAAACCACCAGGTTGGAGGGTACAGATCCGCGTTTTGTCTGCCGAGAAGCAGTGGGTCAGGTTGATGGATGGGTCTCCAATGGAACCAACCTGGATTTCGGTCCAAACCCGGAACACTGGCAGGTTACCCAGACCCGTTGCAAACAATAGTTGTGAACAAGCAAGGGAGAGATGCGGGATGATGATGAGAATGATGTGGAGGACAGGAGCAGCTAGCAGAAATCTGGGGTACAGCTTGCCTGATTGGGCTGGGAAGACCTCGTATCGGTGTAATTACGCGCCAGATCGATACTCGTACCTGCCGTATCGGGGATGGTCAATTGACTCGCACATGAAATTTACTTAGGTCCCAGTTTCTCATCATGATTTGTCCCATCTCCTCCCATTTCTCACTTTCTCATCCGGAACTCTACTACACCTAAGAACACGAAGGTGAGTCATCCCTCTCTATCTCTCCATGTCATGATCAAGAGTTAACACCGAGTACAGCATACACCAAGTAGAGCATTCACCAAGTACAGCATACACCAAGTACAGCATACACCAAGTACTGCATACACCAAGTACAGCATACACTGAGTACTGCATAGACCGCATACTGCGTCATCCCGACATCGACTGTCTCCCGCTCCCGGCCAGTCTCTCCTCACTTGGCACACCATGTTGTGGTCAATTCTCTACATTTCCAAAATTACAAGTTAACCAATGAATAGAGTCTCAGCTCTCGTTGCGCCTCCCTCCTGAGCTACCGCCTCCAGATTGACCTCCTCCAGGTACTCCTCCTATCTTGCTTGATGATGGCCTCCGAGTGCATATCCAAACTCGTTCAATCACGGCCTCCAAGCGCGTCTCCAAACTTGCCTGCTCGCAGCGTCCAAGGGTATCTCAAAACTCGCTCGATTAGTGCCTCAAAGTGTATCTCCAACCTCGCATGAGTACGGCCTCCAAGTTTGCATGATTGTGGCCTCCATCTGCACCTACAATCTGGCTTGATCACTGCCCCCACTGAATCTCCAAAGTTGGTCGATTTCGGCCACTAAGTGTATCTCCAAACTCGCACGATTACGGCATCCAAGTGCATCTCCAAACTCACTCCATCATGGCCTCAGGGTGCATCTCTAAGTTCGCTCGATCGCGAGGTGGTAAAATGGTGCAGCTAGATGGCAGACAAGCCATGATCAACATTCTGCCGCAACTGGTTTGGCATCCAAAGGGAATTCTTGAGAGACAGCGGTTCTTCCTCCAGGAGCGTAGGAAGAGTGAGAGAGGATATGGAGGGATATACGACCATGATGAACAACACAAATTGTCCGGATCAATGCATGCTTGGCAAGAGTGCATGAGGGACCACAGAAATTGAATGGAACTATGAAAGCTCGGCAAGAGTGCGTGAGGAACCACACAAATTGCATGGACCTGTGAAAGCTTGGCAAGAGTGTGTGAGACCAAGAGCTGGAAAAGATGGAGGGGGTATTTTGTATAATGCAATGATGTCTATCTACTCCAGGGTCTCCCAAATATATACTCCCTCATGCTGAGTCCCTCTCCTTCATCCCTGTATCACCGTATGTACGTATATAGAGAGACCTAGATAACACATGCCATGTTATGATGTAGCAAATCTTGTGACTGTAACAAAGACAAATATGATGAACAAAATGCCTTGTGATTGTGGAACCTGAAGTACCGCTGCTGTGAGAATATGGTACCAAGTCTCTCGTAGATTTTGCGCAGAGGTCCCAGCTGCTCTCGAAATCTCCTGCAGACCTGGGCTGAGGTCTCAGGTGCTCTCGAAGTTCCCCGCAGACCTGTGCAGAGGTCTCAGTAGCTCCAAAATTAGACTACCTCTATAGTCAAATCGCATAGCATCCTGAATGCACCTCCATATCCGCAGGTGCTTTCAGGAGCACCTGAGGATGCTCTTGCAGTGTCTGAGAGCACATTGCAAAGCTCCAGGAGGGCCTGGGAGCATCAGGAAGTACTTAGAAGAACTGGTGAGGGCTACCAGAGTGCCTGCGAGGTTTGCATGTGGCATCTGGACTGATCTACATTCTGCTGATGTGGCTCTGGGGTCAGGTCCGCAATCCCTGCAACATCTGTTTTGCACAGTTTCGCCGGCAGCTGGAATCTTATCATTGGGAGGCTGATAGGTGGTCTCCCAGGTGCACTGCAAGGAGGACAAGGTGGAGGAGTAGAGCTGCCAGATGTTGGCCGATTGACAGGATAGTTTCCCGGCAGTCCTGAAGGCACTCCTGGCGCACCTGGAGATGAGGGCCCTTGTCCTGGAAACTGGGAAGAGGGGTACATTTGAGACCTGCCATCACCGCCTTGGTGGAGGTTATGTTCTTGGCACTGTTGCTCATAACTTGGAAATCTTTGGCTTGCGCTGGTGGTTGGTGGCGAACTGTACATCATCGTGAATCGAGAATGGTAAAGAAACTCCAGAGTGCCTGGAATCAGCTGCTCTGATGGCAGGTAACAATACATATGTTGCGGATGATATTGATTGGTGTGCTTCCCAAATCGACTGCCTTTGCCAGTGGTAGTGTGCCAACTATGGTCTGATGTTTCTGAATTGTCGTCACAGTGTTGTTCCAAGCCAAGTAGGCCACTTGGTGGAGTGATGTTCACTGTCTACGGTGGAGATCCGGTTGTGGACATCCTCTGTGCACAATGATGAGGGTAAGCTACTCTAGATGCAAGCTGTGATGTAGAATGAATCAGAAAGTGTTTGAGTATATTGCAGATAGCAGTTACCTTCGGCCGAATGAAGGCCTTCATGGATCCCAATCTCTTGTCATGAACTGTGGTATTTCACCACACCTTTGATCCATGAAACCAGCCCTGCTGAGAAAAAGAAACCTTAATCAGACTCATCCTGCCTATATTTGTTTTATGCTCAAATTCATATACTAGGATATTGGATAGATGCTCATCTTCATACGCTTCAATGACTTCAAAGTTCATAGAAGGGATAACCTATGATATCTCCAGGAACCCAACAAGAACTATACGCAGTAACAAAGTTAGCCCAACTAGGGATATTACGCATAAGTTGTGTGTGTACGACCTGGCAACCTGATTCAATAGGAAGCCTGTGAGTCTAGCAGCAATTGTGATTGCTTCCTATTGCGCTCCATTTCTAAACATCATTGTTCTTCTTAGGATCCACACTGCAGTCAAGGTTCATTACTGAAGCATCAATTCAACCAGCCTATCAGTTCTTGATGATAATTGCTTGGGCATACAGCTAGCTGAGGAACTCACCTATTCATTGTATTAAGATGATTGACATTCATTATCAGCTGCTCAGAGGCTCGAGTGTAGGTATAACTCCCAATGGTGCGATGACATAGCATTAGGCTCATTGTAATGATTGCATTGATTACAAAAGAAACCTTCTCTTCTCTGCTAAAGATTTTCAGCAGATGTTGTACATGATTAGTGTGTGGGATATGATATATATCCAGGTCCAAGAAGAAAACTGATCGTAAGGTGACATTATTTCACACCTCCCCTGCATTTCGCAGGGTGCAATGCGGATCTGAATGTGATATGATTACCTGAGTTACATCGCATTCTTACCAATATCCATGAGGCTCTAAATTACCCCCTGAAGCATCATCGGAATTCATCTGAATATGTATTCACTGACCAATGCACAAATATGGTCAATATTTGCTCGAAACCAGTGCAGTGAGTTATCGGCAAAAGGGCATTACTCGAGGAGAACCAACTCGAGGCTCACTGTCACCAATATCACCTGACATTGATGAATGAAGTGCTATTACCTTACCGGATTTTACCACCAGCTGGCTGGGATCAACCAGAGGTATCATGGTTCGCTGTCACTCAGTGCACCTGAATGGCCTTCGATAAGCTAGTCAACTAATGATGTACCAATAGATAATTTACCTGGTGCACCACCAACTGAAGATAATCCCAACGACGATACAATTGACCCCCTAAAGCCTGATCTGACATGTACCCCTGATCCAACAAAGGCCAAGGCTGATAGGCATGTAGTTGGCGTCGAAAATTTTGGGGGAAAGCATATGGCAACGCAACAGGCTTGTAAAATAAGCATTGCAAGTACTTACAACAATGGAATCCATGGCATCAATTTCACTCAGCACACAACTTTCCACAGGCCCAAATATTCAGCCACCAAACGACAACATGGATAGATAAACATCTAAGGTGTGGATTGGAAAACTTCAATATTTATTTATTTCAATCGGCAGCTGCCCTGTGAAAGTTCCTCTGTGAATTGGATTTTGGGCTGTGAGATGATACTTGCATTGATGATGATTTGCGTATCTTCGGAACACTATACTACAGTGATATTTTCAATTGTATACTGTTCCTTTTGGCACATATCGAAATTCAGGAGCAGATTGATTATAAATAGGTGCCCCTGACAGATTTGGAAAGTCGCCAAATATACTGCGAGATGAACACAGGCAATTGGTGGTGGGATATGCAAGATCAGCTTGCTGCCGGAGCAATGATAGTGCTAGTCCTTCCTGCAACTGACAAGACACACTTGACCAACTTTTCAGGTGATCATCATGCCTCTGCGCGATATCTCACAATTAGTAATATTCGAATAGACATCCATTATTCACCTAACATGTGAGGCTGGGTTCTGCTTGGGCTAATCTCCTGTTCCCTGCAAGGTGCCAAAAATACTGGTGAGGTATGGCATTCTGCGGTTGTAACTGTGCTGTTCCCACTGCAGAATCTTGACATAACTCGTCCCAGCTTGAAATGGACATGCGCTGATGGATTCCAGAGACAATGCTATCCTCTTTTGGCTGCCTGGGTTGGGGATTATCCAGAACAAGTCATGGTTGTTCAAGTCCCATATGGCTCATGCCCAATGTGTGAAATTCCTAATGGTGCGCTGATGCGGCATTCAACATTGGGACTACTTGATTACTCCAGAGATCAGCATGTTTAATGGAAGCTTCTGGACAAACCTCATATTGATGTTCTGTGCACTCTTGTTTTTCGTCCAATCCAATACCAGTTCTGGCAATACCCTCTCCGCAATGCGTATCCACTGTGGCAGTCTGATGAATTGCATCTGCTGCTCTTGGGTTTAGTTACAGACTTATTGCAGTGGCTGCTCAAATACCTGAAAGCTAGAAATGTTAAGGATCATTTTGACAATCGATTGACATAGGTACAATGATATCCAGGCCTCCCTCAGTTCTCTAAACCATTTGACGGGTTGAAAAGCACCTCCTGGCAGCGCAAAGAGATCCGGGGCATGATCAGAACACTGGCGGTGAATTGGGCTCCAATTCCTGACCCCTTCAACATCTTTGTCCAAAGTCAAAGCGTGATCCATCTAAAGCTGAACCGAATTACATGTCGAATCACAGAGAGATTACAATTACAATCCTGAATCACCAATGAATCCCAAATTCAACTCCAAGATCCAAGTTACACTGCTGCCGAGCCACGATGGCAATCGACAATCGACATGATGGAGATGTTATTGACAGAGCAATTAGTTTTCAAAAAAGGGGGAGATACCAGTGTCTATACAATAAAGTCCTACCAACAAGTTGAAAGCCAACTGAAAAGCAGTCTACTGAGATACATACCGAGAAGTCAACAGACACATCCACCAAGGAGTCAACAGACAAGACTACCATGAAGTCGACCGGATGGTCACCGAAGAGGACTTCGGAAGATGATTACCAAATCTAGATGAATCAAAGAGGCAATGCCGTGTACTGATGAATACCTGCTGCAAGATATACTCTACAGAGCATGTGGATGCACCGCATAGAGCTCAGACAGCGCCAGCGCGCTTGAACTTGGTAAGTATAACCATTTTAGAGAAGCTTACGAATTTGATGTCAACGAATGCGATGTGACTTTGCACAATGCAATCTACGTATACGATTGACGAGCACAGATGGCTAAGACTCATGCCAGCGGCAGATGCTCCCATTGACGTCGGCAGTGGATGCTGCCATCGATGCCAAATCATGAGCTGAAGCTCTACCACCCAGACGATTCCGACAATGCCCTCCGTAGCGATATATGGGTGAGAGGAATGGATGGTCTGAGGAGTGTGGGTTCAGTTCGGAAGTGGAGATATGGAGGACGGGATCAGTTTTAGATGTTTCTTCTTTCTCTCTTCTCTTCTTCTCTTCTGGGGATCTCGGCCCGGTACACATGCCATTAGCGTGGGTTTTTACCACCTGCCACTGGAGGTGGAGTTTCCCATGTGCCGGATCCACCGAAAGGTCGCCATTGAGCTGTACCAATTGGTAGCGGGACTGTTGAGTTTTACAAGTACGTACACGGCATGATTGTATATTGCTTCCTTCCCTTTCCACTTCTTTTCTCTTGTACAGTTTATTCAGCCCAGGAGGTCTGCCCCTGAAGAGGGGGATAATGTAATGGTGGCATGTGACTTGGAGCTGGGTAATGGCCATTCTGTAAAGTGAGCTCACTACAAGTCTTAGATCTCTAGCGATAATCATACCAATACATCTACATCTACTATCACTTGCGTCCATGTCTGAAACCGTATCTCTAATTACCATATGTATGCCAGTGAGGCCGAACACAGGCGTACATGCCCTTACACAGTGGTATTATCTGCCACCAGCACTCCAGGCATATCCACATCCTGAGCCCATCTCCTTTTAATATACTATATTATCAAATCCTGTGACGCCAGAAACTTGATTCCAGGCAACTGTGGAATTCTATACACGATTCCAGGTAATCTGGTATCTGATCATTTGGAAAGCAGACTGGCATTTGGCATATTGACTGCCTCCTCTGGAAAATCCGAATCAAGTCGATTGTTGATTGCATTGAGAATTATAGTCATTACCAAACAGCTATCTCAATTGAGGACCTACCAACTGTACAGTTGCTCATGAACAACCCTTACACCATTTTTTGTTATCTTGTCATCCACAGTGATTTTCTACTGTTATTCAATTGTAAGTTTTATGGATAGGCTAATACTCAAGTGCTTTAGAATTCAGGGTGATGTTAGTTATTGTATAGACAAGTATTGGAATAAGGATGTGGGAAATATATCTAAGTGAATTGTTTCTATCAGACCTTACATTAATACTACTATCATTCTGTTGCCTTCCATCTCCTAATTTCTAACTACTTTATTCTTCTTAAACCCCTCTTAAGTTTATATATAATAATAAGTGGCTGCATATGTCCAGCTATAACTAAGCTAGAGGGGAGTATCTTGGCTGGTCTAATTATCTGCTCTGCACTCTTCCTATCTGCAACTACCATTATTTCTATTAACAATACTTACAAATTGTATCCCTGTACTAACTTAAAGGTATTTGACTCGCAACAGTGGTACGAAATCAGGCTACATAAGTATTCATTTATGAGTTGGCAAGATATATATAATCCCATCCACTATTCATCCAATTCCTTTTGCTCCAGGGGGCATAATTCTGTTGCTGTTGAATGGTATAGCTCTTTGCAGTACAATGTATCTTGATAAAATTATTGAACTCCTCTAAGTTACTTATATCTGTATATGTGGTTTGGAGTTGCTTGTGGCATATATATCTGCAAAATGTAAAAAGGTTTGAAAGTTGTAAATCAACAACTCATCAACTGTGAACAGCTATGCTGACCCTTCCAAGTACTCCAGGATACTCCCAGGCAGGCCTGATGCAATCTGTAGAATCCTATCATACTCAGGGACTACTTTCAGTTCCTTCTCACAATCTCTGATCTTGGTGAACAGAATACAAAATTATCCCAATGGGTGTATAGATGTTCACTGAATGCTACAAAATTAAGCTGTCAGGCTGTGCAAATTGCAAGGCAATTCAAAATACAGGCCTCATCCCCAAGCCTATTGTAGAGCATCTTGAACCTGGTGCAATACTCTCTGAGAGTGATTATTACAATATCTATATCAAATAGTCCAACTCAGTATACACTCTCACTTTGGTACACTTTGATTCAGATATTCTTCTTAAAGCACAATTTAACATATATGAACATCTGCATGATATTATAAAAGCCATATACTATTGGTGCTGTCTAAAGCAGTATTATTTCACACCAGTGGTTCAAGTCCAACAATTGCTCTGATAGTACAACATGCATCATATTACAACATTGGACAACCCAGATAAACATTTCAATACAATCAGTCTGATTGAGCTTTTCATTGTACTGTATCGAAATAACCACTGTATATTTCCAGCATCAGGATATGACACACATAGTAGAGTCTTCTTGCACCTATTTGACACAGTGGATATTGTTGTTGCAACAGGTAGGTACATCTGAAATTGCAGGTTCTAATATGGTGGTATGCAGCCCCAGTATCATATAGCAAAAGAAGGGACTCGCAGGTATATGGAGTTCAGGTACCAGGAGGTGCTTATTTATTTTCTAGAAAATATTGATGGCTTAAAGTGCCATACACTCTAACTACAGTATAAAAGGACATTTTGAAGTAGGATGAATTGTGTTAGGGGTTCTCCCTTAATAGTGGTAATGATACATAAGATTGATATGCAGCAGATACATCTGAAGTCATTCGATAAAGATGAATAACCCTCATCTGTAAGCACGGCTATGTTTGTCAGTCAAGTGATCATTAGTGGGATTACACTTCAGCCACATGTCGAATGATCAAGGATTTACCCTACATGGACCTTGGCTGATTCACATATAATGACACAATTCTGATGCCATAGCCGGAATGCTTGCAAGCATTAGTGGTGCACATAATTATCAACCACCCCTACTATATCTTGTCAAGAAGGACAACACACAGAGTTGAAATACGGAATATATACATGTGCAGCAGATGTACATAAAATACGCAAGTGAGCACAATCTTTGAGCCTGTCTCTGCAAGAGCGGGAACACCTTGCAGCACCTCCTGGACATCGATGATTGGAGACCCAACCATGCGGTGTCCACGGGATTATTGGCATTGGCTGAAGGTAAGAGGCCTGAAGCGATGCTGCTCATTGGTTTGAGTTAGTATGCATTGCAACCATATGATGGTGTCATAATCTATGTTGGCAGAGGGTCAGTAGGGCACCGATTAAATCTCTGAATGCAATGCTTAATGACCACATTTCGGCAAAGCATTTAATAACTATGAGTTATGAAAACATATTGCAATAAAGCGCTGATAAGACTACATGTTATCAGATGTTCCAACTACTGAACAAACGAAATGTGAGATGACCAAGTTGAAGTTATGAGCTATCATTTTATGCATTTGATATCTTGTCTGAGGATGGCCCTAGGTGGGAGCATCACAATTTCAAACCACTCATGCATGAACATGATAACCATCAGGAACTCCTGGCAATGTCAACTAGGCACAACATCTTCAAAACCTATTGAGCAAATATGGTGTCATAGCAAGAATGCTGATGTAGCTTCATCCAGAGGACTTGACGATGAAAAGCTCACTTTGTTCCAGCAATGAGAAGAACCAAGCTGAAGCAGCAATCAACATCAGCAACAAGCGAAATTGGTTTTCAAAAATGGACCCCATGCACTGATCCTTCTCCACATTCTACACAAATAAGCTGAGTGATCTGTTTGCATTCTTCCACCATGCTGCGAAGGGTTCAATGATGTAATTGCATTGTCACAAACTTTCAAAAATGTGTTTAATCATTTAAGTTAATTTACTGCAATTGGGTCATGGTGGTCCACTAGATTTTAATCGTTTCGACAGTTTTTTGAACTGTTTCATTGATTTCAATATTATTGTTAAATATTCAATCCCTTCAGACATTGATCATGCACAAGCTTGCACAACTCCCATAGCAAAATTAAGACACCTGGAGAAAACACTCCTCAGATTTCTATGTATTGCTGCAACGATTACTTCAAGCATCCAATCGAATAATCTACACGTAAAACAATTTGAATGCTTTCAAGTCAATTGGGTTGCTCAAGTACCACTGCATGCAATCTGGCGGCGGCATCAGTAGAAGAAAGTGTACAGTGTTAGTGGTTTTCCCTTAGTAGTGGTAATGACATATGAATGGATTGTAGCAGGTTCATATGATGATCCTGTGCGTGACTCATATGCAAAACACCTACCTGTGAAAGCAACATAATGTTTGTCAGCCAAGTGATTTGAGGGGGATTACACTTGGGCCGCATGTCGATCAATTGGTGACAGGTACACCTGCACTAGTAGATTCAACCATGATGATGAAATTATGTCGCCATGACTGGGAAGTGAAAACCCATCAGCAGTGTGCATAATTATTGACCACATCTACAATACTGAATCTAGTGGGACAACACATAGTTAAGTTGCGATTACGCAGAATTATGTGTGCAGCAGACGATAGCACAATATGTAAGTATGAGGGATATGCAACCTCATGCAGGAAGCGGTGAGAACACCTTGTGGCACTCCCCAGTCTATGGAAGCCCGAGACCAAAGGAAGCAGTGTCTGAGGGATCAATGACATTGGCTGAAGACAAGAGGCCAGAAGCAAATCTGCTCATTGGGTTGAGTCAGTATGCATTGCAACGTCATACTCGTCTATAGATATGAGGATGACATTTCATTCACTATGTTGGCAGAGTATCAGTAGGTTGCCGATTAAAAATCTCTGACGCAATGCCAAATAGCCAAATCAAAGGTGAGGTGTTTGACAGTAAAGATCTATTAAAATACATTGCGATAAGCACAGATAAGACTAAATGTCGTCAGATGTTCCAACTACTGAATGAATGGGAAGCAAGATGTCCAAGTTGAAGTTATGAGCTGTCATTTTGTGCGGTTGATATCATGATCAAGAGGATGGCGCTGCAGGGGAACGTAACCTTTCAAAACCAATCATGCTTGAACACAATAACCAAAGGGAACTAGTTGCATTGACAGTGGGCCACTTAAGTTGTTCTCGGAGATAAGCAACCAAAGAAACATGATCTCATAGCAAGAATCTATATGCATGCTTGATCTGAGGATCCATCTATACAGAGTTAACATTGTTCCAGCAATGAGAAGAACCAAGCTCTAGCAGCAATCCACAGTCAGACACTAGCAGTGAAGAACACCTTAAAATATTATTAAGAATTCTATCTATAAACTTATCAAAATTACTTCTTTATTTCACCTCTGTGCATATGCCTTGTAGGTGTTTAAACAGAATGACACCTTCTCAGTACATACACCGCAAGGTCATCAAACTTTTCGGAGATCACATGTTCTACTACCACAAACGTGGTTCAACCGATATCTCCTGCAATGTGTTGTACTTCGGTGTTATCGACGGTATATAATACAACGTGCACTGGTACATCACTCCAGGCTAGTTGCCCTTCGGAGAGATTTTCAAAGAGCGACTCTGGGTGGACGCGGAAAATTGGGAAGCTCCTATTTAAGAGAAGAGGTTGAGTCTTGGCAAAGATGAGGAATAGTGTTTATGATAGGCGGCTATTCTTATTCTAATATATGTTGAATTGATTATCGGGATTAAAGCCCCCCCGTAACAGTATAATATTTTAGGACTCCGCTTAGATAAATGATTGTCAGGATTGCCAAAATATCTATTGTTGCATACTGGACGGAATCAGATACTGCGACTATCATTGCATCAGAATCCACTCCCATTGCTTTCGGCGTCAGATCAGAGACAACATCAGGAATACTGAAGCTGAACAGTGCAGATTCGGTGATAATGAAGCTTGTTGCAATATATCTGTTAGCACAGAATGGTTCCAAGAATGAACAGCTTATCACATAAACAGGATCTGTCGGGAACATTGTCCCCCTACAGACTTTGAGTGTTGAAATTGTCAAAAACATTACAAACCATCAAGATTTGGAACAGAAGTATTTGCCATACCTGTCATTCACCCATTAATACATGTACAAAATGACTACCCCATTGTGCAGGGTTACATTGTTGAGTGGGACCATAGTGCAGAAGGCATCGAGGGTAGAGAACAGGAGCTCAGACAAGTCACCAGCAGGACAGGAGATTCCAGTATGGTGCTAGAGCTATCAGAGGAAGTTGGAAGCAGTGAAGGAGCAACTACAGCGATTCAAGCAGGCCAAGGACACAGAAGAAGCTCAATTGGGAATTGGGGAAATACCTATGCCAGTGGCAGATGCAGTACCAGACAAGCTGGAACAGATAACCCAGCAAATGATGCACATAGTGCAGGCATGCAAGGAAGAGAAAGGAATTATTGAGGAAGAATTTGTAGCTGTATGGCAAGACCTCAAAATTCTAGAAGGGGGACTCCGAACCTGGCAAGGCAGCATCGAAAGAGAAGTCTCAGGAGTTGGAGGCCAGATGGGATTTCAACAAGCAATAACTGAAGAAATGAGAACCGGAAGCACGATCCTACAACCACAAGATAATGTGATAGTGCAGGAGGTGGGAGAATTATTCCACAGCATCCATGAGGAAATCGCAGGGTTGGTTCAGAAACAGACAACTAACGGATCGACATTGCTTCATCATAAACAAGCGATAATTACACTTCAGGAGGAGTCGGATGCCAGGAACACAAGGCAACAGTCGATCAAAAATATGGTTGAAGCCATGGCTAAGTTTATGAAAATGTTGCCAGCAAAGCAGGATGTATTGCAACATACTAAAGCCATTGATGAGACTTTATCGAAAATTGAAGAAGTTAGTATGGGAATAACTATACAAATGGGACAGTATAAGGTGTCGGAATGTGCTTCCCATAGCCCCGATTCAGTACAAGCAGGACCAAGTTATACTAACCCAAGTGAATGACCAAACATCGATGAAGAAGAGAACGGAGAAGAAAGCTACACCACGGCAGAGAATATAGAGCACGAAGCTAGCTATTGTTATGGCCTTCTTCGAGGTGGAGCAGGAAGTCAAAATTCCACTGAGGATGGTAATATTCCGCAACCAGGTTCTCCCGCACCACCACCAGCTCCTCCAGCATCACCACCAGGTCCACCAGAAGGACAAAGGAGGTGAAGGAAACCTAAAGTTAAGCCAATTAAGCTTAAGGATCCTTATCCACTCAAGGGCAAATGCGGAGAGCACTTCGATGGCGGGTGGGTATTAGTGCAAACTTTTATCCATGATCATCCAGAAAAATTCGAAGAAAAGGGAAGAATCAGCAATTTGATTGGAGCTGTTCTCAACAATATGCTGGGGCACGGCATGCGCATTGGGACAGACAATCGCTGGTTAGAAATTTTCCAAGATCTTCGACCACATATCGAAACGATTTGAGGGTGAGGTTTGAAGATAACGCAGCCCGGGCCCGGGATGAGTCATGTGCAAAAATGGAGAAAATCCGATGACATGGGGATATATGAGACATGTTCACCAAAATACAAATGCATAATGATAATGCTCAATGAACAGGGGCCACACTCAAGAAATGGATATTGGACTGGTTACCAGCCAAGATTCTTGAGCAAATTCATACAGTTGATCTGACTGGAAAATCAGATCAAGAAATGGTGGAAATCATCTTGAAGGCTGGAAGAACAGCTGAAAAAATGGGAAGAAGCCAAAAAGAATCTTGGCACGAGAACCCTGAAACATTCTGAGAAAAAGAAATGGGAAAAACCTAAAGATAACTTCCAGGTGAAAAAAGCATTATCAAGGAAAGAAGAACCAGCTTGTGAGGAAAGAAAATTTGTTAATCGAAGCGACAATTCGAATATTAGGACATTCACCTGACACATGGAAGGAATCCCACAAGACAAAATGAATGAACAGAACGAACCACAGCAATGTATGATATGTGCGTGGCCTGCAGATAGGAAAGGAAGTCATAAGACTATGGAGTGCTATAGACCAGCAAAAACTGATGCAGGAACAGCAAATTTTCCCAAGGCGAAGGAGTATCAGAAGGTGATAATCAGAGCACATGAATTGGAAGAAGATCAAAGGGATCTATACATGGAAGGAGCTAGTAAAGAGGAATCTAGCAGTGAGGAGCTATGGAATACTGCGCTAGAAGAAAGTGAAGAAGGATCAACATCCACTAGTGAGAGTGGCTCAGGATCATTGGAAGCTGGTGCAAATTGGTGGGAGTCAGATTAAAAAAAATATACATTCTTTTATGGCTAGCATTATGTTTTCTCCTCTGAGGATGATCAGAAGATTGAAACTGCTGGCCAGTAAGGAGATACGATACATACAAAATATATTCGAATCTTCTCACCTCTTTCCAACCCATAAATCGTCTCACTTCTTTTAACCCATTGTGGCCAAGTTATTGTTGATAGGATATCAATGTCAAAATGAAAATCTACAGAGGAATTTCCCTTACCAACCCCAAAGATAACTAATACTTCAAGAGACTATGTTTTCTACACCAGGGCAATAAAAGAAGAGATCAGCAAAATATCTGTACCAACGATCGGAAAAAGGGTGATCTATAGATCTTTGATCGACTTTGAGGCAAAATAGTTCCCAATACGCAGTATGCTTGATCTTCGAAGTATGTCGTTTGTAATTTCACCAGACACGACTAAACCATTCCGAATCCCGGTAGTGAAAATATGTTCAGCAAGGCAAGCTTCGGACATTGGAGGTCGAAGGATACCTGGAGAGGGATCATCCATCATGCCTTTGGGATTATCTTTCGGAAATCACACAACTGTAGACACACAATACCAACCATTCAAAGCAATGAAAACCTCACAAGGTTACAATGTCTTAATACCAGCTTCGTATTTGGAGAAACACTGAGCTCAGGGAATAACTGCAGGGCATTTATATATCCATAATTGTTTCAACAAGTGTTATGGCCATGGATTATTACACCCAGAATACGAATTCTATTACGATGAAAGGGTAGCAATAAGAGCAGATGCGATGCATGAAGGGTCTGTGCTACTTAATAATCCGGATGTGGCGCAAAAGTTACCAGCTCACTATCACAAGTGGTTACTTGTGTTCGACCCAAGAGAATCAAAGAAACGAAAAAGCAGTAATGGTTGCGATCATCGAATCATGTTAAAAGTACCTGATCGGAACTTAAGGATGGGTTCTATTTATCAGTGATTTAAGGAAGAAGAGAAAATCATTATTGAATATCTGGATAAGATGATTCCGGAAGGAAAAATCAGGCCTTCTTGAAGTTCGGTTGGAAGCCCTACATTTGTCGTACCAATGCCAAGCGGTGAAGGATTACGATTATGTGTCGATTATAGACACCTTAATTGAAACGCAGTTGAAGATACACCTCCGCTACCAATTGTGGACGAATTACAAAAATGAATATGTGGAGCTTATTTCATCACAAAGATTAATCGACGAGTGGGAATCTATTTACTTAGCATGGCAGTCGGACATGAACAGTGTACAGCATTCAGGACCAAGTTTGGCCTCTATGAGTATATGTTTATGCTGTTCAGATTGACCAATGCTCCGGGAACTTTTCCATCACAGATCAATAGAATCTTGAGACCATTATTAGGAATCAAATTGGTTATCAATACTAAACAACATATTCACAAAGATAATGCATTGGTGGTAGTAGCATATATCAATGATATATTAATAGCCATGAAGGGATCAATCAAAAAACACCATAGACAAGTCGGACGAGTCTTTGACTGGTCACTGGAAAAATACTATCTCTGTGGAAATCAATCAATGTTGTTTGGTCCAAATGGAAGTCGCATTCCTAGGATTTATCGCCCACAGACAGTTACTGAAAATCAATTCTCAGAAAGCATTTGTCATAGTAGATTGGCTGCATCCAAAGAATTAGAAGGAAGTTCAGCAATTGCTAGGATTATGAAACTTCTATAGAAGATTTATCCTCGGATACACCAATATATTATCACCAATCCCTGATTCGCTTAAAGGGAAAAATTCCAACTTCTTACTTGGTCCAGCACAGGAAGCGGCATTCCAAATAATTACAGTTATGTTTTCATCTGGAAAGATGCCTATCATTAGGCATTTGGATCAAGATAGACCAGCAATGAATGAAATGGATGAGTCCGATTTCCCGAAAGGAGCGATACTATGTCAGAAGTTCCAAGATGGAAAGATTCATTCTTGTTCATTCGTTTTGAGAGTGTCAACACCAGTTGAGTTTAATTCCGATGTATACGATAAAGAAATGCTGCCCGTATCATTTGCCTCAATCTAATGGAGACATTTTCTTCAACGAATGGAACATAAAGTAACGATATTCACATATCATCAGAATTTATCTTACTTTACGAAAAACGTCCAGCTTAATAGCAATCAAGCCAAATGGGCCAAACAATTACCAGAGTACTACTTTGTTATTGCCTGCAGGAAAAGGTTCCATAAATCAAAAAGCAGATATTCTATCTAGGTGTCCGGCATACACCTCAGCAGAGGGAGGTACAACAGCAATCATGGATAGACTGCTGCAGCAACCAGATGAATAGTTAGAAATGGGAGCCATGGAAATATACAATGAAGACCTAGAGTACATTCGACATAGCAGTGATTCAAATACAGCTATTGAGAACAGATGGGAAGGAAGTAATAAAGCAAGCGGCTTTGTTAGACCTCCAGTATAGAGAATTAGGCACATCAGTTCATGAAGGCAAAAACATCAACCCACATTTTTCTATTATGGATGATTTTCTTTGCTTGAACAACAGTATATACATACCACAAAGTTTGAAGGATAAGGTCTTTAAATCAGGACATGATTCGAAAGTAACAGGACATTTTGGAACAGACACAATGATGAAGCTAATATATCGCAATTTTTATTGGCCAAAGATGGAGGATGACATTGAGGATTATTGCAATACTTGCGATGTTTGCCAGAGGATCAAGTCTCCTAGACATGCTAAGCACAGATTGTTACATACTTTGGAGTAAGCCAGGAGACCATGGACACATATATTTACTAATTTCATTACTGATTTACCGGAGTCATCAGGACATTCAAATATATTGGTAGTAGTAGACAGGTTTATGAGGATGGCTCATTTTATGCCATTTGGGAAGAGGGATTCCCCAACTGTTGGTAAAGCGTATCTGGATAATATCTGGAAATATCATGGTACTCCGGAAGATGTGGTTTCGGACTGAGATGGAATGTTTACTAGTCAATACTCTTCCAATCTTTACGACTACCTTGGAATTACGCGATCCATGAGTACTGAGGATCACCACCAGACGGATGGACCAACAGAAAGAATGAATCAAGTTATGGAAGCATACCTGAGGTCCGATTGCGACTTCGAACAGAATGATTGGGCTGAGATGTTTCCAATGGCAAAATTGGCATTTAACAATTCAAAACATTCCTCGACGAAGAAAATGCCATTATATGCCAATTATGGATATGAACCGAGAATTCACTGGTCCACAGACATTCAAATTCGTAATCCAGAATCAGAGATGTACGGACATTATACGACAAGGGTTCAGGAAATTCTAAAACAACATTTGGCTGCGGTTTGGGAATCGATGGCCAAATATTATAATAAAATGAGGAAGTGTATTGAAAAGTTTAAAAAGGGCAAATTGGTTCTGCTTAACAGGAAGAACATCAGGTCAAAAGGAAGATGCAGGAAACTGGAGGATAAGATGTACAGACCATTTCAAATCATCTCAGTGGGGCATAATGATTGTTGTTGCAAATTAAGGTTACTGACATGTTGGACGATAAATCCAACTTTCAACATCCGGTTACTGGAACAATATTCAGGAAAGGATCCAGGAGAAAGGGCTGTTGACATCGAGGCGGGCTGCGCAGGCTGGGAGATGGAAAAAATAATGGCCAGCAGACCATCGAATGACAACATATCAAAGCAGGTGAACCTCGTCAAGTGGGATGGACATTCGCACAAGGAAAATACTTGGGGAGCTTTTGAAAATGTTAAGGATCACCCAAAATAGTTATTGGAGGATTATTATGCAATGAATCCTAATATTGAAACAGATAAATGATTTGAAAAGAGTAAGGAGAATGACGCAGTAGCACATCAAAAAAGAAAGATGTGAAAGCACAAAATGAAAAATTGATTTTTGCCTTCATATTTTGAAAATTATTTCATTTCGCTATCTGAGTGGTATGGTTTGTGTTGTTCATTTCTCAAAGACGGAGCTACCATTGGGTCACCGGTTCTAGAGAGGGAGAGAGTGTTAGGGCTTTTCCCTTAGTAGCGGTAACAATACATGAATGGATTGTAGCAGATACATATGATAATCCAGCACATGACTCATATGCAAAACACCTACATGAGAAAGCAACGTCATGTTTGTCAGCCAAGTGATCTTTAGCAGGATAACACTTGGGCCGTGTGTCGATCAATTAGTGATGCGTTCACCTGCACTAGTGCACTCAACTATGATGATGCAATCGTGTCACCATGACTGGGAAGTGAAAAACCTTTAGCAGTGTGCATAATTATTGACCACATCAACTATACTTTATCTAGCAGGAGAACACATAGTTAAGCGGCGATTACACAGAATTATGTGTGCAGCAGACGATAATGCAATACGCGAGTATGAGGGATCTTCAAGCTCACGTGCAAATTGGTGAGAGCACCGTGCGTCACTCCCCATTCGATGGAAGGTCGAGACCTAAGCATGAAGTGTCTGAAGGATTAATGACATTGGCTGAAGATAAGAGGGCAGAAGCAAACCTGCTCATTGGGTTGAGACAGTACGCATTGCAATGTCATACTTGTTTATAGATACATGGTTGATCGGTCATTATGAATGTTGGTGGAGAATCGGTTGGTTGCCAATTAAAAATCCATGATGCAATGCTGCATAGCCAAATCGATGGTGAGGCATTTAACGGTCAAGAGCTATCAAACTGTTTTGCGACAAGACTAAATGTTGTCAGCTGTCCTAACTACTGAATGAATGAGAAACAAGATGTCCAAGTTGAAGTTATGAGCTGTCATTTTGTGCATTTGATATCATGATCACGAGGATGGCCCCACAGGGGAATGTAACCTTTCAAACCCACTCAACCATGAACACAATGACCACAGGGAACTCGTTGCATTATCGATGAGGCATCTAGGTTGTTCTTGGACCGAAGCAACCAAACCGACATGATGTCATAGCGAGAATGTAAAGGACAGGTTGACCTGAGGATCCTTCTATAAAGAGCTCACATTGTTCCGGCAATGAGAAGAACCAAGCTCTGGCAGCAATTCACAGTCAGGTACTACCAGTGAAGAACACCTCAAAATGTTATCAGGAATTCTATCTATAAACTTATCAAAATTACTTCATTATTTCACCTCCGTGAATATGCCTTGTATGTGTTCAAATAGACCGGCACCTTCTCACTACACACACACCAAGGTTATTAAACTGTTCGGAGATTTTGTCTTCTACTACAACAAGCACAGTTCAACCCACATCTCCCAAATTCCTTCGTACTTGACAGTTATTGAGGGTATCTGATACGACGTGCACCGGTACCTCACTGCAGGGTTGTTGCCACTCTAAGAGTTTTCTTAAGAGTGACTTTCGATGGACGAGGAAAATTGGTAAGCTCTGATTCAAGATAAGAGGTTGAGTCTTGGCAAGGACGAGGAATAGGGTTTAGGATAGGTGGCTGTATTTAGTCTAATGAATGTTGGATTGATTATTGGGATTAAAGTACTCCCGTAACATACAGCCCCATCAATCGGGCTTATAGGAACGATATAAGTGGTTCGGTCACCGAAAATATGCTCCTGACAGTAGCTTCCATCGTGCAAGGGTTGCATCGCAGGTTGATGTCTCTCCTTGACAATCCCTGTACCGGCAGTCCGATGTATTCCCCCTGACGCAAGTGTCTGAACCAAAGCAAGAAGCCCTGTAACACTTGATTCAGTATCCACTATCATGAAAAGACTCTTCAAACGTGCGGGAATGCATCTATCTGTTGACTTAAAGTGGCTATCTGGACTTCTCCCCAGCAAGAGAAGCACTGTATCATCTCTTGGTGGCTTATCCTTTGACCACCTTGTGGACCCTGGGCAACGAACCATATGAATGTCCTGCTCTTCGCATTCACATGATGTCAGCCGAATTTTCACTGGGTTGTATTGAATGTATTATGCATTGTTGAGAGGACTGAAATGCTGATCGTGATTCATGTAGTCTGTGAACTCGGCAAATCTCTTCATTCACCAAGTAATGTGATTCTGTAGCTCCCCTCCTGGCAATACACACTACTTGGGCATGTCATCAAGGATCATGATTTCTGGTTGCAGGTTTTTTATCATTCACATGACACAAGCTTTGGTTCGAGTCACATCATTGTCTCGACCTTATGTTGCAGCATTTGGGATCAGCAATCCATATCGAAACACCTCCGGTCGGTCATTCATTGGTCAGATCTGGAAGGCAGCCTCAGTATGATTAGATTTTCTGTACGCTTGGTTAAGATCCATCATCACTCGTACTGGGAGTTCAGAGCTTGCGCTTCAGAGATTCCCAAGCTGGTGGATAAGGTCTGCAAAGTGGTTCAGGAGATGCATCTTCACAAAGTTGAAATCCGATTTGTCAACAAGTTGTTGTGCAATTTCTGACTCCATCTGCATTTAATCTTCATTAACACTACGACGCTTTGCAGCCACCAAAAGATTGTTCCCGGCAGGGTCACTCTTCAATTCCTCCTGGTTATCTATAAGAGGCCACGTTTTGAAGACTTCCGAGACCTTCTTGGTAGATTCACTGGCATGGAATCGACTGAGAATATCCCTCTGATGATGAAACTCCTCAAGATACTTCTCCATGTACTCGATTGTGGCTTCAGTATAGTACCGGTACTGTGCCATACGGTGAACATACACTACATTCTTGATGCACAATAGGGCTTCTGTGGAGGGAATCCTTGGGCCCACCGAATGGTTTGAAAGAGTGGCACCGAAAACGGGAACCATCATGGGCTCAAGTGCTTTCATCTCCTTAGATCCCCATGGTGTGGTCTGGCTATATCCCTTGTTGAATCGAGCGAAGCCACGATATGGAGGCATCATTACCCAGAGCTGATTGATTTTATCAATCCTGGATTGTGGTTCAAAGACAGATGTTACCCAGTCGATCGAATGATTGAGCATACCAAGATTGATGGTATGAAGAATGTCGGGTATGATAATATCCTTTAGGGAGATGTGTTTCATATTCAAGAAGACACCATCTGACCTTCCAACTGCTGCATCCTCCAGATATTGTGTCTCTTCCCATCTCTCCGTCTTATCTCCCCAAGTTGCAAGTATCATCTTGTGGAAGTATACTGGATAGTCTGTCAATTGCCATCGCAATGAATTCCCTTCTCCAAACAACCATTTTTGTGCTTTCGAGACTGGGTAATGGGGCTGCTCGATCAAGCGCAAGTGAATGCTTTCGAAGTAGTCAGCCAGCCATGCACCGATGACAGGACTACATTGCCGCATCTGACCGTCCACACAAAGCAGGAGTCTTCAAGCGATAAAAAGAGCATTGAGAGGACGAAAATTACACTCGAAGACCTTCCTCAAAACCTCCTCATTATTGATCTCCAGTTCCTTCAAGGCAGTTGTTCATTCATGTCGTTTAAAGTGATATTTCTGAGGAATGGGAAGAAGGGCAACAAGGATGCTTCCAAATTTCGAAGGCTTTGATCTACTCGTCGAGTCGTGCATTCCAAAACTAAAATATATTGGCCATTGTTTCTTCTCACCCGAATAGTTTGGAAGATGGGTCTATTCTGAACTGCCGAATAAAGGTACAATCGAAGCTCGAAGTGGCCGCAATCCATATTGCAGCTATCAAATCTATAGTAGCTATGATGACATTCAACTAACGTACCTGTTCATTCCACCACCAGTCACTTGATTCCACCTCTGAGTAGATATGTTCCCCAGCTTCATTGAATTCCTTTGCTGGAGCATATAACCTACGTTCCCAGAATGCAGGCTGTTGAATGATGAGCTCCATGCATTCAACCGGATTGCGGTAAAAGAAATGTGTGTAATCATCTACACCAAGGTTGTTTGGATCAGCGAAACAATTGGAACACAAATTGCCCCATTTCCAAGAGTCAATGCCTATCGCGTAGGACATTTAGTTCAACCATTTGAATAACGTGTGGGACCGAGTGAAGATGTCAACAGTAGGCATCGTAGGGTTCCTGAACAGCTCGTTGATAGCAGCTCTGCTTCAGTTGTACTTGAGGCACACGTGCGATATTCGATACTCCTCCTCACGTAGAAATGTGACTGGAGCTCTTTTCCATTATCGAAGAAATCGAAATACTCGTTCCTAATGGGCTTACCAGCTAGACAATTATCCAAGTGTGGAGTACCATGAATATCTGTGCAAACCGGAGTTCGCTCTGGATTGACACAAGCATTTTGGCTGTTGGCTTCTGTATTGCTGGAATCATTGTTGGAAGGGTGAGGACAAGGGTTGCTATGTGGTTCATGAATAAATGGAAGAAGAATATTATTGTGCTTGATAGCAGAACAATCCTCTGGCAGCTGTTCAGCAGATACATATAGAATCCATTCTTGGTGGTCACCACAGAGGTCAGTGCTGTAAGTGCCAATGTAGGGGTACATCTTTGAGCGGTAACGACATTGTTCACCTATATCCATACTTGATTGGCAAAATGAAATGTCTCAACTAAGTTAGAATGCATCCCGACAGTAGTTTAGCTATGGATATTATTGCAAGCTTACTCGTCCTCCGGAAACACTGCACCTCAATTTAGTTTTTCCAAAAAGTGGTTCTACCACATTCATAGAACTTCTCTCATCCTCCTTCAAACGTTTGCAAAGTGTTCAATCACTCTCTCAGTTTCACCATCTCTTGGATCTTACAAAGCATACTGCTTCGGCATTCAGCTCATCACGGTGATTATTTTGCACCCTTACAAGATCCTTCTATTCGCAATGCCTGAATCATGGTTGTCACTTTTTGTTAAGTTTGTACCGTACGAGAACAGTGCATTCTCCATTGATACCAATCCAGCGATATCATCACAGGGTACAAGAACAACAGCAAGGACAAACGAGTGAGATATGACTGCAGAGCATGCTTTTAGTTGACTTTTTGATGATTTTAAGCATTCAGTCGACGAATCAGGGCACTTAGATAATGCCACGCACGTTGTTTCCTAGCTGAAAGGCAGCCAAGATGATGTTGCTGGATCAAGATAACCCCTCCAAGCCTACATATATAATTGCCTTGCCTGCCCACTTCACATACAATCTCCAGAACCTTGAACGTACCCTTCTGACCTCTGCTATGGCATCACATTACCCTTGAACATATATTGAACGGTCCTGACACTTGTTTAGAGTAACAAGCATTTGATATCCACCACCCAACTATTGAGCACCATTGAGAACCTTAAATGTAATGTGATGCCTTCTGGTTGCCGAATTCATTCATCGCACATGCTAAGACAATCCAGATGCCGACCAAACATGTCCGGCTCTGGGCCAAGAACGCCTTTGTTGGAGTCCGCCATTTGGCAGCAGAAACCTTGGGCATTAGGCAGGCGAAGAGTGGCTTGACAACCCAACCTACAGATAATAAAGTGAGAGAGCACGTCTGGGAGATTACTCAGTCGAGGAGCATCAGCAGCAAGCTAGCGGCAGGCACCAACCAATGGGACCTCACAATTGATCGTTGCATTACTCGACTCAGTGATCTGGCGTCTAAAAGGCTGCTTTGGAAATCCTACTTCGTAGACAAGACTATCCTCAATAGTCAGAAACTCAGAGCAGAGAATGGCCAGTTCCCTGGGATTGGCGTTCACCGAAAGAAGAATGGGATCGATGAAATCCCAACTAAGAAGACGAAATTCGTCCACATTGGTATCGATTTCATCGCCCTGACGCTTCTTTTGCTATTCCTGATAATGTCATCAGCAACATGTAAAATCGTTTGGAAGTCACAACTGAACAACTCAGCAACTCTGAACAGCCACACTGATGCTTTCAGATGCTTCCAGGTGCTCCCAGATAGGCTGAGTGCAAAGCGATGAGCTCTCAGGTGCTCTGAGACTACTTCACCGGTGCTCCTTATTGTTCTGGAAGATGTGGAACAGAATACAAGAATATCCTGAAGAATGTATGGTTGGCTTCGAAATGCTACAAAATCAAACCAATGGCATGTGCCAATTTGGGAGCTATTGGGAGTATTGGCCGAGTCTCAAAGACTATTCCGGTGCATCTTGAACCTCGAGCCATACTCTCCGGGAGTGATTATTAAAATGTTTATATCAAATAGTACAATTCAATTAAGTATCTTCCTCCTGCACACCTTGATTCAGGCATTGTAACTTACTATACAGTCCAGTAGGTATCTAAATCCACCTGATTAGGTACAAGCCCTACACTATCGATCCTATCTGATGCAGCATTCTCTCGCACCAAATGTGCCGGTCCAACAATTGCTGCAACAGGTACAATGTGCACCATGTCAGGCTGTTTGACGACCCGGATGAACCCGTCAACACAATCAGCTCAACTATGTGGATCTTTGTAGTATGTTGGAATCACCGCTGCATATTCCTGAACTTGGGGATGTGATATCCATTGTTGAATGTTCTTGTACCATGTAGAAAAGGTCGATATCATTTTTCCGGTAGGCAGGCCCTCCCCAAATTGGATGATCTGATTCGGTGGAGTCTTGCAAAAGTTTAATACCAAAAACGATGGAACGCAGCAGTGGAAGGTGTGATCAAGGTCACTTTCCGTCTATTCGACCCAGATGTTATGAGATTCAGGCATCATGACTTGGTTGGCATCGGTATATTCTAGCTTGCAATGATGTCCCTGATGCTCAACAGATGTAGGGCAGTGAAATGGTTGATGGTAGTATGACAGCCGATTCTGAAGTTTAATGAATATACTGTCAAGGAGCACATTCTGATCATATCCAAGCACCAGTCCATGAACCTCATGCCCCAGTCCTCTTCAATTTCTGCATGGAATAGTTATCAGATGTTGGGAATTCGCAAATCTTCTGATGCATCTCTGAGTGAGGTCAATTTGATACTTCTACACACTCCACAGACATCAGTGTGTCTCACATGATGTACCCGTGGTGACACGGGGCGGAATAATCGCTCGTCCTGAGATTGCTGGAGACATGAAGGATAGACTCTGCAAGTATTTCGCCATTCATCAGAAGCGAATAGTAGGTTGAAAACTTTTGCAGCAGCATTATTATACCAGCCTTGCAGGGCATGATATGAGATTGTCTCTTCCATATTGTCAAAACCGGTAGACCGGTCATTGTGCTTGAACATCTGTCAAATGTAATTGACTTCGTTGGTAGATCGATATGCCTCTTTGACACTGCCCATACCTAGCCGTTGAGTGCTATTAGTGGTGAAATTTTTGCAAGAACCCATTCGCCGAATTGACTCTGATATCTAGCTCAGAAGATGCATCATTGGTTATCCGAAACGGATCACACGCTGTTTAATAGTTTTCCACAGCTGCAGAATGTCAATTGCCTGCCACCAAGCTTCAAATCCGATCAAATGAATAAATAATTCCTTCTTGAGCCACATCTGCTCATTCAATGTGATACCACAAATCTCTCTCAAGGTGACTCACAATGCGGTCTATATCGGCGAGACTGCAGGTGGTGGTTTCAGTCCCACCGTTGGATAGACGGATGGGAAATTCTACACTCTTGTCAGCGGTCATGTTTACCGCCCCATAAACCTCCTCTTCAGCAGCTGTCTTCCTTGCAGCAAGTTGTTTGGCGAATGTGCTTCCAGGACCGGTTGCCTTAGTCCCAACTTCTTGTAATAGTTGTTGCTCATGATGTTGGAATAATTTATCGAAAAGCTTGAGGTTGCTAGATTTCTTGTGATGCATGTTGCGCTGCAATCGCTCAATTGCCCTCTTCTGATCCGCCTCTTACCATTAGGTTGCCTTTTCTCGGGCGCGATTCGGGTGCACCTGACATTCCCTTCATTTTGATGTAGTAACCGTTTCAGGCCCACACGCCAGAACATCCGTTGCGGCACAGATTTTATGAATCTTTTGTGCCCGACACTGAGGGGATTCTGTTGCCATCTGTTCATTGACTTTGGCCTTCGCATGCTTTGACATTTCCTGATCTCAAACAGCACCCTGTTTCCTGTGAAATCTCTTCAGTACATAATCAAGTGCTGTGCAGGATCGATCAGAACAATTTTGTTGGCTAACAAGTAGAGAGAATTAACATAATGCCAGCACTGCACCCATTACCATTTCATCAGAGGCTGTTTCCGCAGGAGTTTTCCCGTCATCCTTGGAGCAGTCCAGAATTGGAGCTCAATTCACTGCCAGTGTTCTGATTATGTCCCAGATCCCTTTGCCCTGGCAGGAGCTGCTTTTCATCGAATCGAATGGTTTAGAGAAGCGCTGGAGGCCTGGATATCATGGTACTGATGTGAATCGATTGTCAAATTGATCCTTGACATTTCTAACTTTCAGGTATTTGAGCAGCCAGTGCAATAAGTCTTTAATTAAACCCAAGAGCAACTGATGGAATTCATCAGGCTACCACAGCTGATAAACATGGCAGAGAGGGAATTGCCAGAACTGGTTGCGGATTAGATGAACATGAAGAGTGTGCAGAACATCAATATTACTTCCTTCCAGAAGCACTGAGTAAACATGCTGATCTCTTGAGTGATCGAGTGTTTATCAAGTTGAATGCCGCATCGGCACACCTTTAGGACTTTCACACATCCGGCATGAGCCATATGGGCCTTGGGCAATCATGATGTGTTCTTGATACTCCCCGACCCAGGCCGCCAAAACAGGATCACATTATCGCTGGAATCCATCAGCACAATTCCTTCTCAGGCCGGGACCAGTTATGTCAACAATCTGGAGTGGGGACAACACTGTTCAAACCGTGGAATGCCTTGCCACCTCCTTATTCTTGGCACTTTTCGGGGGGCATGGAATCAGCCCAACAAGAATGCAGGCATGCTTTTCAGGTGTACAGTGGATATCTTTTCGAAATTTACCAATTGGGAGATCCAGCGACCAGGCATGCTAATCGGGTGAAAATTTGGTCAACTCAGTCTAGTCGGATGCCCAAATTACTGGCACAATCATCCCTCCAGTGGGAAGCTGATTTTGTGTATCCTCCCACCATTCACCTGTTTTCAACTTGCTGTAAATTCGGCAACTATCCTAGTCCACAAGGTGCACCAGTTCAAAATCTAGGTGGGCTTGAAATGAACAATGTGCCAAAAGGAACTGAATACATTGAAAAATATCCCTGTAGTGTACTGTTCCGAAGATAGGCGAATGATCTTCAATCCAACTATCTTCGCCGTACCCGAAATGATTTTCAGAGAGGAACTTTTGCAGAGTATCTGGTGATTGAAATGATCGCATTGTGAAGTCGTCCAGTCCACGCCTCAGATGCTGATCGATCCACGCTTTGGTTTGCAGGCTAAATGATTGAGCCTGTTGAAAGTCGTGTGCTGACTGAAATAGATGCCATGGATTCCATTGTTCTGAGTACTTGCGATGCTTGTTGAACAATCCAGTTGCTTTGCCATATGCTTTCCCCGTTGCATTTTCCACTCCAACTACCTGCCTATGAGCCATTCTCTGCGTTGGATCAGGGGTACATATCCGATCATGCTTCTGAGGGTCTACTGTTTATTCGTCGGGCGTATCTGCAGGTGGCGGCGCACCAGGTACGCTGCCGATGGGTACATTATTAGTTGACTATCTCGTCGATGGCCATTGAGGTGCACCGACTGAAGTCGAATCATGATGGCTCACGTTGATCCCATCCTGCAGGTGGTAATATCCTGTGAGGTGATATCACTTCAATCATCAGGGTCAGGTGATATTGTTGATAGTGAGCCTCGAGTCAGTTTGCGTCGAATAATTTGTTTTTGCAAATAAACCACTTAACATGTTACTGGTTAGTGTTGAACATATTCGAGAAATGGTCAGTGAACACATATTCGGATGCATCTCAATGATGATTCACGGGGTAATTAGGAGCCTCATGGTTGTTGGGTTAGAGTATGACATTCACAGCCGCGTCACACCCTGCCAAATACTGGGGACATGGAAAATATAATTACCTTACAATCAGTTTTCTTCATAAACCAGGATATATATATCATATCCTGCACAATAATGGTGCATATCATCTGCTGAACATCATTAGCAGAGAAGAGAAGGTTTTTTTTGTCATCACTGCATTCACCACCATGGGCCTTATACTACGTCATCGCGGCATTGTGAGTTATACCTGCCCTTGTGCCTCCAAGCAGCTGATAATGAAGGTAGATCATCTTGATACAGTGAATAGGTGAGTTTCCTAGCTAGCTGTATGCCCATGCAATGATCATCAAGAAGCCATAGGCTGGTAGGATGGTTGATTCAGCAACAATCCTTGACTGGAGCATGGATCTTGAAGGGCACAATATGTTCAGACAAGAAGCTCAATAGGAAGTATCACTGTTGCTGCTCGACTCACAGGCATCCTATGGAATGAGGTTGCAAGGTCGTTCATGCACAAAGTTTGTGTAATATCCCTAGTCGTACTAACCTTCATCCTAGATATATTCTTGTTGGGTTCTGGTGATATCATATCATATCCCTTCAATGACCTTCAAACTCATGGAAGCGTATGAAGGTGAGCATCTATCCAATATCCTAGTATATGAATTCGAGCATATAACAAAGATAGGCAGGATGTGTGAGATTAAGGTTTCTTTTTCTCAAGCCCGGGTTGGTTTCATGGATCAAAGGTGTAGTGAAACACCACAGTTTGTGACAACAGAAAGAGATATAAGAAGCCCTTCATACCGCCGAAGTTCACTGCAACCTGCGATCTCCTGAACCATACTCCAATTTATACTACATCATATTGTGCATCTATATTAGTTTACCACCATCTTTTTTCACAAGAACATGTCGAAGAAGGGATCTCCACTGAACACAGCGAATCTGACTCCACCGGATGGCCTAGTTGGGTTGCAACAGAGCCGTGATGACACTTCAGGATCCTCAGATAATGGTTCATGAACTGCCACTGGCAAAGTCAGTCGATCTGGGAAACATGCCAATCAATATCATCCACGGCATGGGTATTGTTACCCTCCTTCACAGCAGCCATTTCCAGGTGCTCTGCAGTTTTATCACCATTCTCCATTCAACATGACAGACAGCAATTCGCAACCAACCACCAGCGTAGGCCAACGATGTCCAATTTATGGGCGACAGTGGCTAAGATATGACCTCCACCAAGGTGGTTATGGCAAGTCTCAAATGGTTCACCAGCAGCAGTGCCCAGGACAAGGGCCGTCATCTCCAGTGGCACTGAGAGTGCCTCCAAGACTGCTGGGAAACAATGCAGTCAATCGACCAATATCTCCCAGCTCAACTCCTCAACCTGGACCTCCTTCCGGCACACCTGGGAGACCTCCCATCAACCTCCCAATGAGATGATTTCTGCCACCCGCGGAACTGCGGAAAACGGATGTCGCAAAGATTGCGGACTTGTCCCCATTGACGGAGATTTCCTACGACCATTATGGTGCAGATGAAGAGAGCAACGATTCGTCGGGCCTGGGCAGTGCAGAGGGTCAACCGCGAGTCAGCCTGAAGCAAACCAAATTCTCCTTGAAGCAATTTGCCAAAGGGATGGGGCAGGCCAACTATAGTGTGCTCAACAGGTGGAAGAAAGTATGGGTTGCTGGGTTTCTTGAGACTAAGCATCGGTCCAGTATCCAGGGGCAGAACCATTGGAAACAGCTTAGAAATGGACCCCTTCACTGGGAGACAGCAGTTGCAGATTGTTTGGAGACATTTGAGAGCTGGCTGTCATCGGATAATTTCGATACTGCAAAATGGATTCGTTGGCAGTGGGTGGAGATGTTTTTGAAGAAATCTGCAAGCGAAATTCGGGGGGCAAGCAAAAGGGGAAGGCGAGGCAGCAAGCGAACAGCGACAGATTTGGGAGAGCGCTTGAGCAAAATAGCAAGATGTAATCTGCCAGAGTTGGCGAATACAACATTCATGGTTGTGATTTGCCAGGTGTCGAATGGCAAGGATATCATTCTATCCCCAAACCAAATCCAAGCCTCGTATACCGAGGTGAGGCACTGGGAGGAGCTGATTGATTTCATGGATACAACCGGTGGCCCGGAAGAGCCATAAATTCTAACATCACTGTTCAAGTGCACCTTGGAGCAAGACCAATTAGACAAAGAGTATATGGGATTATATACAAACGGGGCAATTATACTGGACCCCATATAAGGCCAGATTTCGTCCAACTGTTGCCATTGAAACGCTTTCAAGTTGAAACTTGGACACAATCCGAAAATATTTTCAATCGAAAACAACCAAGCTACCAGGAAGGACATTGCGGAGCACTTAACTAGACCAGCTTAGGTAATCCCCGCTAGCCGTGTTGAGGCTAGATGTGCGCAACTGCTAATCAATATACATAGAGTTTGGAAGGTTCTGAAGAGGGTGGGGGAAGAGAGCAGGGAGCAGAGGATGGTGGGCAAGAGAATCATACTTGTATGAATGTAAGTTCCGATTGAAAGAATAGAATTGTTTGTATTGCATCCATATATATTCGTTCGAATGGTTACTTCTCTGTGAAATACCGAACATTGCGATGAGTTTCAGGAGCGCCGGAATATGAGCCCATCTGCCCAGCGTACATATGAGCAACTGAAAGGAATCATTGAGGACGAAAAGCACACAGACAGAGGTGCAAGGGTGGTTCAAGTGCAAGGGGAGGCTGGTGAGGAGGTCCTCGATCCAGCAAATACCAGCTGAGTATTGAATACAGAGCTTAGTAGAATCAACAACGAATTTGAACACGAGTATCTTGATAAGGCAGTCAGGCTGCTGAATGCTCATCCAATTTGTCAATCAACAGATGACCATGTTCCAGGCCACAAGTATTGAATTCCAGGCCTGCCCGGAACTTGGTGTCTGGCGCGCCATGTCTGGGTCATATGGTTCATCGTGAGGAGGTGGGTTTGGGACGCTGATATGCTAGGAGCACTGGTGGTTGATGAAATGAGTCTTGGAAAGACTTTCACCTCAGTTGCAGCTGCAATGATTTGCAAATTGGTGACTGAGAAAGTTGTAATAGGGTTGCCACTTTCCATTTTATGGAGGAATACCCTTAAAGAGTGGGTGAGTTGAGAGCAAAACGACTTTCCCGGCATTGTCGGTGACGAATGGGAGTGGCATCCGCTCCAGAGATTGAATTCTGTGCCCTGCCGCCTGTTGGAGATCCAGACAACACCACCTCATGGGCATCCAGCACTTCTATCAGCCCTTGAACCAATCCTGATGGTTACAATGCCCTGAGTGGCAGAGACCTTCAAAACAATCATGGACAAGATGACACATGCAACCTACTGCACACTGGTCGAAATGTTGCACGCCGAAAATGCAAATCTCACTCCCGAGAACCCGCACAGCCTTATTTACATGCTCGAACACCGATGAAATATCCACCTTGTGTTCTATGATACTTTAACATCCAGAGCAAAACCAACAAGCAACAGCCAACTCTCCTACTGTGCATGGAGTTATGGGATTTTTGATGATTCCCATCGGTACAAGACCCAAAACAGGCGGGGTGGCAAATTGCCATGAATGTGAAAATTGGATTCAAACTTCAAGTCACAGCTACACTGTGATTCCACTCACTCGATGACTGGTGTTATTAGATGATGTGGCTGTTTGCAGGTGTGCCTGATGATCCACAGGATGATACTGTGATGGAAAAGCAGCGTGCAGATGCATTGTATTCCGCAGTGAAGAATTTGATGCATGCTATCCAGACTGAAGATGAAGAAGCTCAACAGGATGCGGCGCACCAGATGATACAGATTTCAAAGCCATGCACCATGAGGATGTGGTCTGAATCGAAACTTACCAACAGACAACCACTAAATGCGGATACCGAGGGAGACTGCACACCTAATTTATCTTGAGTGGACAGAGGACGGGCAAGCAAAACTGAAGGCCCTGGTCGAGAGATACTCTTCACGGAGTGCTTTGGAAGCATGGCGGGTTCATCAATCGCAGCTTCCATGTGTTTCGTCGGTGTTGGGAGACACAGAGGATTGCAACAACGTTGCTGGACAATAGTACAATGAATGCCCACTCGATACTTGGGTGGATTGGCTGATTTTCCGATGGCTGAGAGAGACATTTCTGCGAATGCTTGTCAACGAACCTGCAGGGTGTCCCGAACATGACGAAGACAACGCAATAAGTGAGCCGCTCTTTCCGGAACATGTGAGTCATGAAAATGCTCTTCCAGTGCATCTCCTTCACAAAAAGCTGTGCTATTTTGTCCTCTTCCTGGCCGAGTTCGTCATTTGAAGTGGTGGTGAACAAAGTATTTTGCGGATCATGTGGATATATTCGACATGTATGCAGAAATGGGCAATGATGAACGGACAGAAATGAAGCTCGAATTGAAGGATTCGCCCGATCCCTCTGTATTCGTGACGACACCCACAGTAGGCAGGACCGGCCTCAATCTTATTACAGGAAACCATGCACTAATAACTCAGAAGGTTCTGGGTATTGAGCAAGCAGTGGCGGGCACTTGCACGAGTTGTCAGGTTAGGGCAAAACAGAGTACCACACACATGGTTACTGAATATGGGTCCTGGTTGCTATGATAACCGCGTGAGTGATCTTCATTAACAATCTGGAGTGGCCAAACTGAAAGCCCTGCACGGCTTGATGAGTCGACCCAGCATCACAACCTCAATGATCTACCACATCCTGGAGTCTCATGAGGACCATAGGAAGTGGCTGAGAGTCATTGGAGACACTATTCAGTCAGATGAGCTATCATCTTAGATTGTTAAGAACGCTTCATCAAGGTATTCCTCTTTTAGACATTCAACCAGTGTAATCTTCTTAACAGATACAAATCGTCAAAAAGTTCATTTGTAAGGCACACTCTACTGCAACGATGAATTCTGTCTCTCTGTCATTTTAAAGCGGATCCAAGTTCTGATTTTGGAGTTGTGGTGACTTTAATCAGAAATTGCTCGAGTGAGATTTCAGTGGCATTCTGGATGATTACTATTAGATCTCATTGGCATTCTTCATTATTATTAGTAATGACTAATAAGAGATGAAGTCAATCGATATGCTAAATTACAAGTTCCCAGGCTGGCCAATCTCAGGATAAATGGCCTGAGTGCAATTTTGAGAATGATGCAGCGAAGGGCTTTGAATCATTCGTCAGTAGTGATTGTGAGGTGCACAGGAAACTTGTGGCCACGTACTCATTTCGATGTCAAACGAGTGAACCAAGCACAATTCAACCACTTTCAGGTGCACCGGAGAATCCTGGCCATATGTCATGAGTCTCGAATAGATAGATCGCCCACTGCAGATTTGGCAATCCAATTTGGCAATAAAGTAAGTCATGGCAATAGTGAATAGCTGTGTTAGAATATGAGACACCGGCTCGCTGATTCCGGGCAAAGCCACAGCTTTGGCTGCGGAATGATTGAAGTTCAGGTGCACCGGAGAATTATTGGCATATGTTTTGGGTCGCGTTATGACAGATCCAGCACCGCTTATTTGCCAATCCAATTTGGCAAGGATGACTCTCTATGTGACATCGAGTACTTGAGTCAGAATTTGAGACATGGCTCACATATTTGTGGCAATCCCGCAGCTATTGCTGGTATATGATCAAGCCTCAGGTGCACCGGAGTGTCCTGGGCATGTACCGTCATGACTGTCACTGTATAATCGCGAATCCCATTCTGCAATCAACACAGTCTACACCATGTTTGAGTTCCTGTCTCACAATATAGGACATGGGCTCACCTATTCTTGCCAGAGCCGCAGTTTGGGAAGCGATATCATAGTCATTCGGGCACACCTCCAATCAGCATCCTAGAGCGTCGGACACTGAGACACAGCTCGGGTATTCATGGCAAAGCTGCGCATTTCGCTTCTGAGTATGTCCTGGCCTATGATTCAACTTTGGCCGGCTGCGACTCAGTATGAATGTCTCTTTCCAGCTCCGGCATGCCTCAACAGCGACAACAAGCCTCCGAAGTGCATGTGCCCCACTTCATAGTTCACTTTTTATTCTAGTTTGCTTCGTTGTCATTATATTTTCTTCAGCATTGAATCGGTGGATGCTGTCCACGCAGATTGTCATCTCTCAAGACACTGCACATTTGGGTGCAGGCGGCTCATCCCGCTCGGCCTCTGCTGATCAATGAATCTATGCTTGATTGGTATGTGAAGGCTGCTGCTACAATGCCTTAAACTGTTAGCTCCGTGCCAACTGTCCATTGGAAGAAGATAGCCCTGCACAACTGAACCATACATGCATAGACCTGGCCAATTATCAACCTCACTTAACTTAATATTGCCCAAGTAGTACTTTTGGACCTCTGCTTCCAAATTCTAAAATAGCTTGTGCAACATCGAACTCTGTCGAAAGAGCTGCAGCTTGAGAGCGAGCATTTCAAATGTCAGATTCTTCTCAGCGACTCTACAAGATGGCCGGCAACTCCCACCCACCCATGTACCGCACTTACTCACTGAGGCCTATGTTCTCAACACTTTGAATGCAGACTTAACTCAATTCTGACTAAATGTATGTTTGGGCCGCCAAAACTAGTATCTGAAATGGTATTGTGTGAACGGATTTCGATCATGAGAGAAGTTCGAAGAGAGAGAGTCTTGAAAGCTCGAGTGAAGAAAAGACAACTTCAAAGATTGCAATTAACTGTCAGAGTAAGGTGAGCCTGCAATCCCCAGCGAATGAATCTTATCGTAACAATTTAATCTTCGGTGCACCTCAATTCCCCGGAACTGCATGCATTCAATCATCGTTCCACTGCCCACTGTGAGATGACATCTCACTATAGATTCATACTGTCATAGCATATAGCTTTCAACCTCAACATTTATTTTACTTTCTATTGTGGTAGTGAGACTCAAAATGAATATGTGATTTAACAGTGTGCAACTTGCTAGATATTAGGCGCAAAATCAGAATCTGAGTGACTATTTATGACTCATTTGTTAGCAATCTTAGCATCGACGAGTGCTTGAATCCAATAGATTACCCCTGAAACATCCACTGTACCTTACAATATTTTCTCTATGCTTGTATCTCTAAGCGTGTATCTCTCCTTCGTATACCAGATTCTCTCCCTCCTCCATTGACTGCAACATTGTTGTGATGGATATTCTGCAGACACAACCCAGATAGACAATTAAAAGGGAAGTTATGCTTACAATATTGCCTTATCGACCGCTAACTCAGCTACAGCATTATAGTACAATAGACTATTGTGAATATACGTGTCCGTTTCCGGTGGATATGCCACATACGGAGATTCATAATTGTCCTCAATTGATAATTAACTCAGAATGAACCCTTGCAACTCAGACATCTCACATTGAGTTCTGCAGATTCTCAATGCTGCACTAATTCTATGCCATGCGGTCACCTCAAATGCTCGAGCATTCATGCATAATTACTTCATATAGTGGAGTCATATTCAGGGGCACACTTTTTCATTCAGGTTCTCAGTGCTCTATTTGCCCAGCACCAAGGGTTTGTTAATGTCACGAGTTTTCTTCTGCTGTGTCTCGTTCAGGTGCATCTGGTTGTATTCTATATGTGTTGGCTTCAGCTAACCTCCAATTCTTGCATCCATACAGAGTGTTATTGTTAGGAATTGCTAACATTCGGCATTAGAAATCCATCCATTCCGGCATGCCTGACTGGGAATCCATCCATTCCGGTGCACCTGACAACGTCCTGAATTGCAACACCAGACTGCCGTCCTCCATATAAATATGAACCATTGATATCATCTCTCCTGAAACCTTCATGGTGCGCCTCGAATTGCATCCTCCTCAACTATGTGCAACATCTTGCTCCATTTTTCCCGTTATTCTATTGTACTTAATCTTATATTTACTGCTTATACACTCTCTCCCACATTCCTCAACTGTCTATCTTCATTACAGCAAATGGAACCTACGCCCAGCCAGGTGAGGAATCACTATTCACAGAAGAAGCAGGAAGCACACCTTGACAGAGCACTCGCATTCAAGAAAGCAGCCAATCTTCATATCCCATCAAATGTTTGCCTTCAAATTATCTGCCTTCGTGCATCATATTGCGATAGACCAATATCCCTGAATTCATCAATAAAGCAGGATGATGATACCGACCAGGACATCGGTGATGACGAAAGTGAGGGCAACATTGAGGACACGGGAGAGTCCACCTTTTGATTCCGCATCGAAGAAGACGATTTGGATCACCAGCAGAATGTCCTACTTCTAGGCCAGGCGCACCAGGACATGTCATAACATACTGCAAGGGTTCCATTGCGAAAGATATGGAGCTGTGCCAATACTGTTATTGCACGCCTTCTACTTCCAAATTCCAGAAAACCGCCTAGGGCGATGGCACCCTCACTACTGAAACGCCAAAAGTCAGCCCTCCTCAACAAATCATCCGAGTCTGACCATGCACCATCCGCCCAGGCTTTGCCGCAACCCGAGTCTAGTGGGTACCACAATTCTCCACAACCCAAGGCCAGTGCAGATCAGACCGGTCCCCAACACCGAATTGCTACTATTGAGGTAGCGACAAGGTCCATGGAAGCAATTGCATTCCTGAAGACTTCTTGGCCAATATTATCCGATGACAAGTACTCGATGGTTCAAGAAGCTTGGACACTGGCCATTAATGCTCAGGATCGTCAGGGGGCATTAGCAGGTGCTCCTGTAGATACACCATCGGTCTGTCAATTGCCCAGAGGTCCATCTCACAAAATCGATTTTCAAACACGAGAAGCTGTAAGTCTTGAAATCTGTTGAATGCTCTTTTATCACATTTACGATATTGACTACGCCCCAAAATATACATAGTAGAAACTGAAGATATGTACCATTCGAGAACAGTTGGCAGATGGGGCACATCCAACTGTTGTCCATAGTTACACATTGGATATGCGCTCTGAGACTGAGCTTCTGATTCAGGTTAAGGAGCTCCTGTTTGACAATGCATATCTCTCAAACATCGTTGATGATAAGAAATCCTGTTTCATCCGAATGGAAGTGCTTGATCTCATTTGCCATCAATCTTTCTTCACCACCAGTAGCTTGGGGCGCCAGCCAATGACATCCCAGTATTTCCAACCTCTTGCTCCGCAGACTTTAACGCTGGTAGCCGCAGCTTTTCGTTGTGCGCTGTCTGAATATGCCAGTAGAAAGACGGTGACATTAATGATTTCTCAAGATGAATATCAAGGTACATTTTGTCCATCCCCTATGATAAATTTTACTCCGGAAGCCACTGCATTCATCAATCACTCATTGGTGGGCTGCATCAAACCCCCCTCCCCCAACCATGCGGTGCAACCCTGCTAGAATAGGTGCTCCTCAATCCCCATCGGCGCTTCTCAGCCGAGATTCACTCTCGTCTATATCATTCCACGCTCACCTCTTCCTCTCTCAGCGCTCCTCCGCTGGGATACGCACTCCTTAATCCCCTCTGTCTTGATTAGCGCTCCTCGATTTCATTCCGCGCTCTATACCCCCATTTCCGTGCTCCTCAGCATGGGATAGGGGCTCCTCAATTCCCACCAGCACTCCTCAGTCTGTATTGTCGCTCCTGTATTGGATTCCACACTCCTTACCCACTGTCCCCCATTTCGGCGCTCCTCTGCGGGGAGAGCACTCCTCAATCCCCATCAGTGCTCCTCTGCCTGGATTGGGTGCTCTTCTGCCTGGATGGGCGCTCCTTGATTTCATTCCGCACTCCTGACCCTCCCCCCCTTTTCGGCGCTCCTCCGCTAGTTTGGACGCTCTTCAATCCCCATCGGCGCTCCAAAGCATAGATCTGGCAGTCTTCTTTTTCATTCCATGCTCCTGCAACACCTTTGGTGCACTCCTCTTTTCCACACAACACTTTCCATCTGGCACTCCTCTTTTCCCTGTTAGCTGGTCCACTTTTTCATCCAAATATATCATATTGCCTTTCAAACCCTAATTTACATTCACAGCTAGCTAACATCTCATTACAGCTTGTTAGATATCACAAATCGAGTCAAACAACATTGGAATTCAATTTCAGCCCCTTGCCGGGTCAGAATTATCAGCAAATACAAGGAGCGCCTCTAGCTTCTTTGTGCCATTGATCATTTATGTGTTCCTGCTTTGGTTGGCCCTGATGAGATGCGAGAAGTAGTGGATGACATTGACATGATGTTTGATTGATATCATTTCACTGTTTAGTCAGGTTATTGTTTTGGTGTACCTGCATTTATATCTGAATCACTTGCTCTTTTCTTTGGTACCATTATGTAGCGTGGCAATATATACAACATTGAAGAAGATGGTAGCTAGTATGATTCAGAAGTGGTAATGAACAATAATCCATGCATCATATTCAGCGTTGAGGGCAATCAATTGCTCATGGGCATCTGGAGACTCGCTGATGATGCCAGCAGTCCTCCGAATGAATATCTATACCAACCAAGGCACTTCACAGAGTTTGTTTGTGATTCCTGCATTGGTTCGGCGACACTTCCAGGTGCACCCAAAGTTCTCTCTACCGCTCAGATGTGGTCCCACACTTGTCACAATCACTGCCATGGTACTCCTGGACCAGTCATCAGAGATCCCAGTCATCTGAAGGCTGGCCGGAATGCCCTCCTAGGGTCTGATACTCTCCTGAAATTGACGCTTTTAAGTTTACACTCCACATCCTCTCAGACACTCCTGGAGGCTTCCAGAGACTAAAATGCATTGTCCTGATGGTGTAGATACAGAAGTTGAGGCGGAAGAAATCTCAACTCACAGGACTTTGCCGATGAAGAAGTGTTGCGATGGCTCGACTGATATCCGTGTCGAGCCATTTAGCATTACCATCGTCTATGTGCATCCCAACGTTGCTGGGAAGAGGGTGGGTAAAATTAATACTTCGCTATTCTCATGATTTTGGCCTGGGGATGCTGAAGCGATACTGATGATAGTTATATCGATCATCGATACGACCATTGTGTCAAGCCTGAATGCTGCAATCGCCAGTCTGCCTGACCCCAGCCAGAAAATCCAAGAGCTTTGGGGGCTGCCAGGCGCAGCCTAATGGAGAAGGTGGGCTGCACACCCAAAATGTTTCCACAATCTTAGATAACAATACTGCTGCTGGATGGGTAAACGCGGCGATGAAATTAAACAATGCAATGCCATTGCACGTTGTTTATCATGGCCAACAAACCAATGGCACATCTGGCGCCCAGACTCATATGCATGGTGGCCGCAGCTACCTTCCTCTGGATGACATCCTTCCACCTCCACGCGGGGATATGATCAAAGATATCGAGGAGCGATCAGATAATGATGCTGAGAGGCGGCACACAAATCAGAGAAGCTTCCAAACAATGAAAACAGGCTTCCAAAAATTTGAAACAAAACCTCAAAGGAAGATTGTCTGGCAGCAGTAATACCTTGAAGTCATCCGAAACTGTGCTCCTGGTTTCTTTGCCAATTACAAGCAAACTGTTGTTCCTGATCAGGATGTAGGTTGGCTATGTAAGCATGATTACATTGTGAATCCTCCAGCAGCGGGCTTTTTGGCCAGTATGAAGCTTACATGTAACCGCCCAGCTGCAAATTTGTCATTGTGAGGATTGAATGCACTGACTGGATGGTTATTCAATGATGTTGGTGGTGGGTGGGTATCTTTCTGGCACTTTGGAGGGTGCACGGATGGGTGATCATTTGGAGTGTTTTGGAGAGGTCTTCGGTCTCTTTATAGTGTTTTGTTTATTGTATTATGGCATTGGCCATATTCATGCATGAAGGGGTGTGCGGAGAGTTAATCATGTTGGGATTGATTGTTGAGATGCTTCGTTTTGGGAAAGACATAGTGGCAGCATGTAATGCCACGGCTGCACGTGACATGTCAAGGGCCGGGTGACCCCATATTATATAGTCGGCTCGCCACGAGCCTCAGATCGTTTGCGATGATCTTACCCACATATCTATACATATAATCACTGAGATCCTCGTGAGCAACCGTATCCTCCCAATTACCAGCTCGAGCGGTACACGGCCGTACGTGCCGGTATTCCCCATTACACAGTGATAAGACTCGGTGTATGGCTATCATGTATTTGGTACTGTGGTATCTTTGCCCCGCAGAAGTTAGCCTGAATGATTAGTGATATGCGGACCATTTTTAGCCTGTTGCGATAATGATTTTCATCATACAAAGCCAATCATCAACCCTGTGGCATCCTAATCGCCTGCCCTTCTTAGTTCCCAGTTCCCAATCATCCAAGGAGTTGGAAGTGCAGGTGACGGGACCAGCATATATCCAAGAACCATCGACATAATATAATGATGCAACTCAACAATGCTTTTAATCATATCAACACTTTGTTTCCCTTACACAATGCTTTAAATCATTTACTATACATCAATTGATGTTTCCTTTAGTCACTCCTGTGATTTTTTCGTACTTCTCACTCACCGCCTTTTTACATCATGACACAAAGGCGCCACACTGCTCGTCATCCTCCCCCACCTTCCAGCACAGGATGAAGGAGATGATCTATCCATGATGAGAATCTCGACATCAGCAAAATGTAATTCGGTCTGGAAGCCACACGCAATCCTCCCAGACGCTCTGGGCGACCTCACCAGTGCTTCTAAGTACTTCCAGACGCTCCCAGACCCCACTGGAGCTAAGCAAAGTGCTCTCAGACTCTGCAAGAGCATTCTCAGGTGCTCCTGAAAGCACCTGCAGTTATGGAGGTGCATTCAGGATGCTCCATCTAGGATAGTCAAATGTGGGAGCTCCTCAGACCTCTGCGTAGATCTGCGGGAGATTTCAAGAGAAGCTGAGACTACTGCGCAGCTCTGTGGTACACTTCGAGAGCGGCCGAGACCGCCGCACAGCTCTGCGGGAGACTTGATGCCGTATTCTCACAGCAGTGGTTCTTACATAACCACAAGGCATTTCGTCTTATCATATTCATCTTTGTTACAGTCACAAGATTCGCTACATCATAATCTGGCATGCACTATTGAAGTCTCTCTCTATATATATATACGGTCAATCTGGCCGCAGATGGTGCTCGGGCATAATCGGAGGAGTACCAGGCCACGCCCATTGAGAGAACATTTAGAGATGCACCATTTGGAGGCCGTTCTGGTGAAACAATGGAGCTAGAAGGCAGAGAGCCCACCATCAACACTCAGCCGCACCTCTCGGGACATCCAATCGGAATTCATGAGAAAGAGCAGTTCTGGTTCGAGGAGCATAGGAATCGGGTCAGAAGATATGATACTACCTGGCGTTGAGGATCCCACGCAATTGCGTGGATCCACGCTATCGCGGACAGAGCGAGTGAGACCAAAAGTGGGGAAAGATAGAGTGTGTATTTTCATTGTTTGATTCGTGGAGATGGAAATGAGATGATGTCTATCTACTCCACGGTCTGCCGAATAAATACTTCCCGTCACTCTTTCCACCTCCGGTACCACTGTATCTCCGTAGTCCTGCCGTCGCTCCTTAATGATGTACTTGGAGGCTGTGATCGAGCGAGTTTGGAGATTCACTTGGAGGCCATAATCGTGGGAGTTTAGAGATACACTTGGAGACTGTGATCGAGCGAGTTTAGAGATGCACATGGAGGCCGTGATCGTGCAAACTTGCAAGCCGTAATCCAGCGAGCTTGGAGATACACTTGGAGGCCGTAATCGAGCAAGTTTAGAGATGCACTTGGAGGCCGTGATCGAGCGAGATTGGAGGAGTACTTGGAGGTGGTCAATCTGGAGGCGGTAGATCGGGAGGGAGGCGCGACGGGAGCTGGGACTCAATTCATTGGTTAACTCGTGATTGTGGGAATGTAGAGGATTGAGTACAACATGGTCTGCCGAGAGATGAGAGACCGGCTGGGAGCAGGAGACAGTCGATCTTGGGATGATGCAGTAGATGGTGTATGCAGTACGCAGTGTATGCAATACTCGGTGTATGCTGTACTCGGTGTTGACTCTTGATCATGGCGTGGAGGGATTGAGAGCGATGACTTAACTTCGTGTTCTTAGGTGATGGTAGACTTGAGGACGAGAAAGAGAGAGATGAGAGGAGATGGGGGAAATCATTGTGAGAAACTGGCACTTAGAGAATTTCGTGTGCGAGTTAATTTACCATCCTCGATACGGTAGATACGAGTCCCGATCCGGCGTGTAATTACACCGATATGAGGTCTTCCCAACCCAATCAGGCAAGTCATACCCCTGATTTCTCATATCCGCTCGTATCCTCCACAACATTGTCATCCTCATCCCCTATCTCTCTTCTCGTCCACAAGTCAACCATCATCACAGAACACAAAGTTAAGTCATCCCTCTCTATCTCTTCATGCCATGATCATGAGTTGACACAGAGTACAGCATACACTGAGTACAGCATCCACCCAAGATTGTTCGTCTTCCCTTCATTCTCATGATTAGGAGTTGACCCCTGAATGTAGCTTCAGCTTCCGGCGTACCTCCCTACACGATCGACCGCCATTAGCCAGCTCTCCTTGAGAGCTCACAGATAAAGTCACATTGTCACATTCCCACCGTTGCCAGTTAACAAACTGATGAATAGAGTCTCATCACTCGGCGGGCAGTCCATTGACCGCCTCCAAGTACTCGTCCAATCTCACTCGATAACGGCCTCCAAGTGTATCTCCAAACTCGCTCGATCACGGCCTGCAAGTGTATCTTCAAACTAGCTCCATTACGGCCTCCAGGTGCATCTCTCAAGTAGACTCGATCTCGGCTTCCATGTGCATGTCCAAACTCGCTCGAATACTGCCTCCGAGTGCATCTCCAAACTCGCTCGATCACGGCCTCCGAGTGCATCTCCAAACTCGCTCCATTTCGCCCTCCAAGTTCCCATGATCATGACCTCCAAGTGCATCTCCCAACTCGCTCGATTACAGCCTCAAGTGCATCTCCAAACTCGCTCGCTTATGATCTCGGAGTGCATCTCTAAGTTCACTCGATCAGGGCCTCCAAGTGTTTCTCCAAATACGCTGGGTTACCGCCTCCAAGTGCATCTCCAAAGACACTCGATGACAGCCTCAGAGTGTATCTCTGAGCTCACTCGATCGTCATTTTCAGGCGCTCCTTGAATTGCTCTCAAGCACCGCCTGCAGCCAGTCCAGACATACCGTGTGTAGATGGGTAGCTATATAGATACATCGATGAGAATACAAACTGAATACATGAGTTTTAATAATCGTTGAACGATGAGTAGTAGCTATGATTTCCAGGCGCACCTGCAGTGTTCCCAAAGAAGATCTTTTTCCCAGACTGCTCTACTGTGATTCGAGGTGCTCCCAGAGTTGTCGCCGGCGCTCCCAGGGGAACCCAAAGTTCTCTCCGCCTCTCCGAGATGTTCCCAAACCTATCACAATCACTCCCCTGGTACTCCTGTAGTAGTCATCTGAGATCCCAGTTACTCCGAAGGCCGGCAGGAATGCCCTCCTAGGGTCTGATACTCTCCTGAAATTGACGCATCTAAGATTACACTCCACATCCTCTCAGACACTCCTGGAGTCTTCCAGTGACTAAAATACATTTTGCTGATGAATGACAATCTCAGCACCATACCCTGCAATTTCAATGGTCATCAAGACGAGAGTTCAGAATCCGATGACAAGCCTCTTCAGTGACAATCCAGGAAAGCAATGGGCAAGCGGCCATCAAATGATTCCAACACATCAACTCATGGACAATGAGCCGCCACAACTCAGTTGACGTCGACATCAGCACAACCCCTATTTCCTGAGTGTCAGGAGGTCTCTCTTGTTTCAGAAGAGGAGGATGAATGAGGGCCTGTGCTGCTGCCATCCAAGAAGGTCGTAGATTAAGTGTTTAAAGGATTGAATTAACCAGCCAATTTATGTATGTACTAGAGGAAGGTTTCAAATGAAGCCAGTGAGCAATTGGTTGGGTGGAAAACTGGCAATATGTGGCGATATGAGCCCTTTGTTGACGACTTCACAGATCTCATGGTAGGTGCAGAGTACAATGCCCAGACCACTCTTTCACGAATTCTGGCGATGTTCATAGCAAGTGTAAAGCCTATAGTCATCAATTTTGCAATGTTCATGAATCCCTTGTCCACGAATGCGGTCAAGACTGCCCTGATTCATTGTTGGTGGTATGAGGATATCGCCAGGATAGATCCACCCCAGAGAAAGTCAGACCTTCCACGTGCCTACATTTCATTGGTATATCAATCACCTCGATGATTGTTTCCATCGCTTACATTACGCATCGGACTCTCGCAAAGATCACTTACTCCCATGCAGCAATTGTATACCGCTGCAAGACATCAATCAACGCTATATACATATTTTGAACAAAGTCACCCCCAGAGATCCGGAGAATGTTTGCCTGGCGATTGGCCGAGGACAGGTTGACATGCCCCACAAACTTTCGTGGGGTAAGTTCAAAGTTCCCTTCTTGTTCAATCATTGTCTTCATGATCAATTCAGGAGTGCAAGTTTCGATTTGCAGCAACTGAAATTTTGGATCGTATTCGTTATACATACTTCTACGGTATACGACAAATCGGCATGAAAGATAGATCATTGATAGATACGATGAACCCAACATTCATTGCCCTCACCACGACGGGCATCCACCATTATCTGTCAGCATGGGCAACAGGCAAGTTTAGGGTCCTGCCAGAGTGTGGTACAGGAGGTGGAGCACAATGTAAGTGCAATACAAGGAACATTAATCAGGTGGTTAGTCATGCATGCACAGAGGGATGTTGTCATCTTAACGCAGATTTTCATTCATCCTCGCAAGAGGTTCCAAACAACAAGATAGACAATATTTGCAGCAAGATTCACCAAAGGATCCACACAACTGGGATGGACCCAGCGATGGCACAACCTCACAAAGATCAGGGCAGCTGTGATGAGGACTTCCTTGATTCCATCCCAGAGGAGCTGGTACAGCAGCCTGACAATTCTTTTAATTATCTCAGCAGCTTTGTTGCTGCTACTGAACAGTGCATGCAATTCTCAGCTGTTGTGCCTATGAGTTGACCTGCCATCACCAGCAGCAGCCAGCCCGTCTCCTGCAGCACCAGCAATAGCAACATCATCACCAACATCACCAGTGTTGAGAATACGGGATTTGTCGATTGAAGTGCGAATGTAGAATGTGCAATGTTGCTGTGAGGTCAACAATGGTGTCATTGCTGAGATTTAAGATTTCCACTGTGTGCTATCTCATTCTAGATTTCATTGACAAATCATAATAGTAGTGAATGTCCACGAACTGATGGTATACTGAAGTCTAATCTCAAATGTGTGACATCATATTCGCAATGATGCTCAACCCTCCTGCGACAGTTCAACAACTGCAAGCTACTGAATGATCTTGTATCAACAAATTGAATATTGTGAACCACATCTGTATAGTAACTATCATTGGTCAAATTAAGCCAGGAAGGATCTTTCAAAACAAGAACGACACACTTGATTAAACGTACAGAGCGAGTACTATCATCATGGCGAGGACAAATCAAATTGGGCGACTTAGGAGTATGCCAAGAGGTAATTTGTGATATTTCCAAAAGAAGTGTGAACCATTTGTCAAGTGCTTGTTGTGATATTCCCCAAAGTGGGTAAACTGGTCGTGACGCTTGAAAACGACATCACAACAACTAAAAGAACATTCGGTATTGTTACAGCAATGCCATATTTCAGGGTAACGTCAATTTTATTTTTTTGAGTTTGTAGGTACAATAAACTAAATAAATTTAATGATGGAAATTTAGTTTTTGCTGATGTATGGCAGTACCTGGAAGGATCAGTATAGCTGTTTAGAGTAGCTGAACTGTTCAATTATAATTTCATCACTGGTTTACATTTTGCAAATCAAAAACTAGTTTAGAATTTTGTTGCAATGACCACAGTAACCTCTTGTATCTGATTGTTGCGATCTGTGGCTGATTGCAGTAATAGTATATTGAAGTTCAACGTTTGTGGATCTACCAGTTGTATTTTTGGAGTCGTTGGCAGTGTTGCCATTAGCAACTTTGGTAGCTAATGTTGTCACTGGATTGGGAAATTATTTCCATAATCAATTCACTGTATAGCAACCTCTTTAAATGTTATAGACTTCAATGTCTGTTGACTGAATTCCCTAGAAATTTGATTATTAGAGTAAGTAGGTTGCCAGTTGAAGACCAATGCTTCCAGGTGAATTAACAATTGTCCCTGGGCTGTACTTGGTTGGAAGACCAACATTGAGTTAATCTGATGATAGCTGTAGTACACAGCTGGAATCTACAGGTAATATTGCTTCAATAAAGTCATTGGTTTCAACAATATCACATTAATAGAATACATCCATGACAATCTGGCAGTAATAATCAGATTGAAAGGAATAAGATGTTAGAATATACAGGTTGAGGGAGACATATTTAATATTTTGAAAGGATTCAATATACATGTAATATTATAATTGGTCAGATAGACTACACAATACACATATATACTATTTTCTTGGACAAGCTACTAATTCAATAGAAATACTACCGGTTTAAAGCCCAATACCACAATTGCTTAACTACAATATATAAACTGTTTATATAAATAGTATAATACAAAATTTTACCATCTCTCACTCTTCTGCATATGCAAAAGCCAAAAATGTATAGGATAAATGACAGTATGATACAGTCAAATATAATATGTGCTGCTGCTATCACCTAAGCTGAAGCTTTACAATTTGCCTGAAATTTATTTCCAATCAAGGTATGGTAGGTGTAGTTGATAATTATGCACACTGCTGATATATCTTAATTTAGACATCCCGACTATAGCCATATAATTCCAATATTTTCAGTGATGCTGGTAAAATGTGCAAACCACTCACTAAATAATTAACGTGCAGCTTATATGCAATCAAGCTCATTATCATATGACTGGCCAATATAGTGATGTCACGAAAAGGTATTATACAACGGTTGTGAGGTGACTATCGTAGTATTTGCATTGCAATTTATTATGTGCCATTTCCACTGCTAAGGGAGAACCTCTAATAGTAACTAAGTTACATTTTATTGGTTTCCAAAATGTAATCAAAATCACAATCGGTTTAACTGAAGATCGTGACTAAATCAACAGTATGAAGAATAGCTATTGATGATAATTAATTTCTCCGTATGGTTATATTCAAGTTTAGTACTGTTCCTGACTGACTTTCTTTGATATCATTAACTTCAAATTGAATGCAGCTTGGCAGTTTTCTAAACTATACAATATTCTTTTGGTCAAAATTAGTTGAGTTAAACCTTGGTAGTGGTTCTTTCCTATCATTTTACTAGACATATTTTCCATACAACTAACTACCAGCTGAATCTACCAAGACCAATATTAGTTGACAGCTATCATATCATATATACTCAGAAATATTACCAGTAAATTTCATGTAAAATATAAAACAGGAGACAAAAGAAGGTGGGTAAAAACCTGTTAGCATGATAAATTCTGACTTAAATTTTCAACTTGTGTAACGGCAACATGTGACCCGAGGCAGGGTAAGCACCAGTGCATATACGTCGCCACTCCGGCACTTAGATCTGTACTGAAAATCTTTACTATTCTATTTACCTTTAAGATTACTCGAATTTACGTTTGTAACCATATCCTGTCTATTCTCATTCATTGGCGCGCTCCGGCGTATGTGCCTTTACACTGTTTTCGGTCTTTAAGAAATCGGATACGTTTCGCTCACAGGGTTGCAAGTTTATGAGTTTTACCACTTTTTCAGATGCGCTATGTCACTGGATCACTAGACGATTCGGAGCCGCATACGAAGAGGTTATTATCGTGTACGGTCGATGGAGACGAGTTCGCATACTATGTCGATGGTCAATCAATGTCGGAGATGCCACAATCGATAGAGCGACCCCTGAGCACCAACTCGAAACCACGACAAACGCATCAATCACGGCAAGGCCAAGCAGAGTCGAGATGAAACTACTAGAGGTGGATAGAAGTTAATAAGCGAACCGAAGTCAATAGGATACCCGAATGTGAATGGACGAAGCATAGCTGTCGTGGTAAGTTCAGGTTGACGACTGTAAGTCGACAGGCAGATCAAGTCACGACGAAGCATAGCCATTGCAATGAGGTCAAGATTGAGGACATTGGGATGTCTCATACGACAGTAAGTCAACAGGCAGAGCAAGTCAGGGTAGGCACTGGACCTTGGGCGACGCGGAAGGACGACCGAAGCCGAAGGAAGATAATCTGTAGACGAGGCGAAAGCCGATCCAAATTACATGTCAAATCACAGAGATTATGATTACACTGCAACCGAGCCACGATGGCAATTGACAATCGATATATATATGACAACAAATATTCGAAAAGGGAGAGATAGCCGTGTCTACACGATCAAGTCCTACCGACAAGTTGAACCCCACCGAGAGACAGCCCTGCGAGACAAGCACCAAGAAGTCTACTGAGAAGTCGACCGGCAAGTCTACCAAATCAACCAAGATTCTACTGAACCCGCCTATCGAGAGCGCAACCATGAAGTCAACTGGATGGTCACTGAAGCGAACTTCAAACGACGATTACTGCATCAAGTAGCATGTACGAGACAATACCACTTACCGATGACTACCAGTTGCAACAGACATTCTACAGAGCATGTGGAAGCACTGCATGAAGGCCCAAGAGAGCGCAGGCGCGCTTGAACTTGGTAAGTATAACCATTTTAGAGAAGCTTTTATGTTAGATGTCTACGAATGCGACACGACTACACGCGATGCAATTGACATATACGATTGACGGCTACAACTGATGCCGGCAGCGGAAGCTCCCATCGATACCAAGTCACAAGCAGATGCTCTACCACCTGATGATTCCAATGATGACCTACACCGAGATACAAGCTGCGGGAATGATGGTGGTTGGAGTATGGGTTCGGAAGTGGAGATATGGAGGACGGGATCGCTTGGATGTTTCTTGTTTCTCTCTTCTCTTCTCTTTGGATCTCGGCCCAGTACAAATGGCGTCGGCATGGGTTTTTACCACCTGCCAATGGTGGTTGAGTTTCCCCATACGCCAGATCCGCCGAAAGGTCGCCATTGAGCTGTACCGGTCGGGTGTGGGACTTATGGGTTCGTACGATTGCGTACGTCGAACGATTGTTTGATTACTCCCTTTCATTCTCTTCTCTTGTACAGGCTTTTGCGGCCCAGGAGGTTTGCGCCTAAAGAGGGGGATAATGTAACGGCGACACGTGACCCGAGGCAGGGTAAGCGCCAGTGCATATAGGTCGCCGCTACGGCACTTAGATCTGTACCGAAAACCTTACTATTCAACTTACCTTTAAGATCACTCGAGTCCACGTTTGCAACCGTATCCTATCTATTCTCATACATTGGCACGCTCAGGCGTACGTGCCTTTACAACTTGCTCAAAACTGGTCCATCTGACTTGATTTTTCTATTGACATGTAGGCCTTTGAGTTATCTATTATACTGCAGTCTCTAATATACTCTCCATTTTGTGGTTGAGCAATTTGTATTTTTGGAAATATGCCGGGATTTCTTAGGGTAGTGTGAGGTGCCCTGCTAGGGGCTTGTTACCTTAGTGTCGATACTGAAAATACATAAAGACTTCTACGAGACACTTTGCCATTAAAGCCTATATCCAAAATACTTGCGAAGACTTTGCGAATCCAGATAGCTTGTAGTAGCATACTTGCGTTTACCGTGTCGGCACTAAGGTTAGTGTGGGCGCTGGGCTGTATGCATGAAGTGGCCCACTGGTAACCATATTTCTTGGCATTCGAGTTACTGACGCATTCTCAATGCAAAAGTTTTTCCTGATAAGTTCTGTCACATCTTATTCCTATCCTGGTACAACTTACTTGCTCTCCACCTCTCTACTCACTAGTTCATCAAGATCCTTCTGGCTAAGAGTCCGATTGCTTCCTTCAAAGCCACTGACTCAACTGATACACGTGGGAAGTTATCTCCAGCTTTCTCTTCATGCGTCTGCGATTACAATTCTGGCCGGCCACGGCATCTTCCTTTACAAAGTTCCCAATACATAGGAATCCCATGTCCGTCCATACCGAGGGGGCAGGTTGATGCTAGCACTGCGGCATCTTGTTTGCTGATGGCTTCTGTAGGCAATCTCTTGCACCGCGATGGTCATCCCGGTCGAATAGCAACCTCAATAAGACCTCTGCACACATTACTCAGCTGAGATCCCAGGGTGCATCACAGGCAATGTGTTAGCGTTTCCATTGATACTTTGCACTCGTTTTGTCACATTGTTTGTACATATTTATGCCGGCAATCAGCAGCTGACAGTTCTGATCCCAGTGTATGCGACAGGACTGGATGACAATGACATGAGTAAAGCTCAAGTTGGAATCTCTTCAGTTTAGTCCTTATCTCTAAAGGTGCTGAGAACTGTCGCTTACTGCAAATTCAGGTGTGGTATTCAGGAAACCCATGCAACATGCACTTAATGGACCTCAACCACAAGGTTAGGCTAGGTGTTGAAAAGGCAGGATTGGTCGGAATGCAGTTCAACACAATCGGTGTGAGGTACGTGATTTGAGGTGGACCTGATCCCAGACTATTGACTATTGTTAGTGATGGCGTTTCTATGGGCACACCTGGCATGAGATACTCACTGCAGTCGCGGGACCTGATTGCCGATTCGATTGAGGTGAGCTCATACTGTGCCGTAGAACCTGGAAGCTGCATTTTCTAACCAGCCTGCAATATAGACTGTGATGGGAGGTCAATGGTATGACGCTAATATCTCTGTACCCGGATGTGACAAAAATATGCCGGGCGTCATAATAGCTATGGGACGCGTTAATAGGCCCTCGCTTATGGTTTATGGAGGTACAATCAAACCCGGAAAGTCCACACTCCTGGGCGGTGCCGAAATTGATATTGTATCTGGTAAGCAGCACCTTGATCGCTTGTTCCAGATCCCAAAACTGAAATCAACCTAAATGGTAGCCTTTCAAGCCTACGGACAGTTCATCACTAAGGAAATTAGCGAAGAGGTCCGATATGATATTATTCGCCATGCTTGTCCAGGTGCTGGTGCCTGCGGTGGTATGTACACCGCCAACACAATGGCCACAGCAATTGAATCGATGGGTATGACTCTGCCGGGATCTTCCTCCAACCCCGCCGAATCGCAGGCGAAGTATGACGAATGTATTGCTGCCGGTGCTGCAATCCGCAATCTTCTGGAGAATGACATCAAACCCCGCGATATCCTCACACGTGCCGCTTTCGAGAACGCAATGGTTGTTGTCAACATCACTGGCGGCTCCACCAATGCCGTTCTCCATCTCATCGCCATCGCCCACAGCGTTGGCATAAAGCTTACTATCGACGATTTCCAAGCAGTCTCCGACCGTACTCCGTTCCTGGCCGACCTGAAGCCGTCTGGAAAATATGTAATGGCCGATATACAAGGCATTGGCGGCACTCCGGCTCTATTAAAGTATCTTCTTCGAAATGGCCTGATCAATGGTTCGATAATGACCGTCACCGGCAAAACCCTTGCCGAGAATCTAGAGAAGGCAGAAAGTTTCCCCGTCGACCAAAAGATCATCCGCCCCCTTTCCAACCCGATCAAGCCTACAGGACACATTCAGATCTTGCGCGGCTCATTGGCACCCGGTGGATCCGTTGGAAAGATTACCGGAAAGGAAGGTCTCCGTTTTGAGGGTAAGGCTCGTGTATTTGATGGCGAAGACGCTTTCATAGGAGCTCTTGAGCGTGGCGAGATCAAAAAGGGAGAGAAGACAGTAGTCGTTATTAGATACGAGGGACCCAAAGGTGCTCCTGGTATGGTGGAAATGTTGAAACCAACCTCTGCAATTATGGGCGCTGGTCTTGGACAGGACGTGGCGTTGATTACAGATGGGCGTTTTTCGGGTGGTTCTCATGGCTTCTTGATTGGGCATGTTGTCCCTGAGGCGCAGGAGGGTGGTCCGATTGGCTTGGTAAGAGATGGTGATAAAATTTCTATCGATGCCGAGACAAGGAAGTTGGATCTTGCAGTCGAAGAAAGCGTGCTGGACGAGAGGAGGAAGAAGTTCAAGCCGAAACCGTTGAAGTATACCCAGGGTACTTTGTACAAATACACAAAGTTGGTGTCGGATGCCAGCCATGGATGTGTTACGGATCTTTAAATTCCTGTAAAGAATAGTAAATGGGATTTGGGTATTTCTCTTTATTCTTTCTTCCCCATAAGAGGGGGAATGCATGTCAGGAACTGAGGAACTATTGCCACGATATACAATCCCTAAGCTGAATCAGGTACTAAAAATAAGAAAAAGAAAGGAAAAGGTATCGAGTTCCGGGTTAATTGTTTATTGAAGTGACCCTTCATTCCGTTACAGACCCATACTGGACGTCTGCAAACAGCGACGCGCGAACCTGTGTCAATGCCGCCAACTCCAAAATGAACTCCTACATGACTTATGAGTTCGAATTTTGTTGTGGAAAGGGTACGACATACCTGAAGGATCATAATGTTGGTCAATAAGTGACTCAAGGTAAACTCCTCTGCACCTCCCTTAAACCCGCTTCCCACAGTAGAGTTGCAGTGAGTTTTATCGTACCGCATCTCGTTAGTGCTGGAGCACTTAGAACTACCCTCTCGCAAGTCCCACTTGTCCCCACCCTCCGGTGACGGCTGAAGATGCAGTCGGGAGGAGCTGAGGACAGTCGAAGGGCGGATGAGTTGGCCCGATGAAAAAGGACCTAGGAACGGCGGCTTCGCTGATATCAACGATTGTTGCGGTATCTGAGGACTGGAAACAGCCTCACTGATTTCATCCGCGAATTCGAAGGCACGGCGACGCTTCATCAACTTGTTGTCCAGGTCTGGAAAGTTCTTTCGATAGGTCTCAACCTGAGCTACAAGACCAAGGAGGGCTTCAACAACAGGTGATGGTTGGGTTAGACTGGGCCACCGTCGTGCTCGCTTGATATCACCCAGACGCCGATGGTCTTTTTCAGCAAAAGTATCAGATTCATCGGCAATTGACTCACCCAAGATTGCTGCCAATTCATCTTCCATGTTTCCGAGATCGTCCTCTTGGTCTGAGTCTGAAACTTCCGGGAACTCGTACATATTAGGGTCACAAAACAACCAGCCCTCAGGACACATGTAGGCGCAGGAGGCAAGGTCGATAATGACACAAGTAAGGACGAGGTTAGTTTCCTCCGTGTTGGAAAAAAATGCGGAGAGAAGATCCACCAAGTGTCGCAAAAACTGGTCGTGAGGACTTAGTGTGTGCATGCGCATTTTCAACTGATCATTGCTTTCATTCACGCCGTTTGATGTTTTCAGGCCCAAGAATTTTGCTGTGCAAGGATGCGATTCTAGCAAAACTTGACAATCCTTGAGGTGATCTTCATATGTTTGCGCGGAGTTGTTGTCCTGAGCAGTAAGGTCCGATACCATCTGGAATAACATCTCCATCTCGGTGTTGTGCGCTCCAACCGTACGCGCTGTAGCACCGCTTGACATGGGGATAGTTTTAAGAAGGGTGTGTACTGAGTATGGATAATGCTTCCTTAGGATTGTAGAAACTAGTCTCAGTGTAGTTGAAACTGTTTGTTGGGATTTGGATGAAAGGCTAGTCAAAATGAGGTCTGCCAAACTATAAATAGCAGGTGTCGGGCTATCGATGATGTCTGCCGCCCTAGATAACATGTCAAGTGATTGGCGTCGCTTTGCACGTGAATGTATGGGGTTCAATTCTGGCGTCTCGGGGAGATTCATAAGATATGACAGAGTGAGGTGAATGATTTCCGGATAATCTAATGTTTCGAGAACTACTCGGACGTAAGTCAAAACTGCTACAACGGATCCTCCGTCGACGTCCGACGATTCCAGTAATGAAGGATACCTGTTTTCACCACCTTAGTATCAACATGGGACCGCGCGTGCAGGGACCTAACAATAGTTGTTGCAAAAAGAGGATTTGGAAGTGATCCAGTAACGTCTGCTTCACCTCCACAGAGCAACAATGTTCCAAAACATCTTGCCAGAAGGTCAAATACGAGAGGAAAGTATCAAGGTGGGTCCTGAATTCTGGAAAGTTGGGTGTTTCTGCGCCGGGAACTGGAGACATTACGGTGCCAGAAAGTTGTAAGATTGCTGGGGGATCATCCGTGGAGTGCGCTATCACCAGCTTCCTGTTCAAACATGATCAGATTACTCCGCAAGAGGGGCAAGACTTGACGGATGCCACACCTGCTCAGTTGACTATATAATGCACCCAATCCAGAGGCCATCAGGGTGGCCAGGTCGCTTTCGGCTATCCACTGCTCCAAAGCTCGAGATGAAGATGCAGTTTCAACAACATAAAGCAACCCAGTCCTGGCGAAATCACCCACCTTTCCTTCCTGATGGACATAATCAATCAAAAGGTAAAATAGGGGGAAATCCTCCTTATTCGTTATCCCAACAAACCGCTGACGGGGTTCCAAGTTCTCGTAACCGCTCATGTTACCTTCTTCAGATCTTCTGGTGAACCACACACGCAAGATCTCCGGGTTTTGTCGAATCTTAGATGCAATGCTGAACAACAGTTCAACAAACTCGCCATCGAACGCTGCAACCGACCTATCACTCGTAGTTTGTAAAAACGTGATCAAGCTATGCGCGAAGCTCTCGTGACCAAGGAAGTTCTCATCATTCTCAATCAACGTCGAAAATGCCACTATACACTCCCGTATAACCGCAGAAGATCCCGTCTGTCCAATTTTTGAGAGAGCTATGAATACTTGTTTTTCGTAACAATAGTTCAGGCAAAGCCTCGTTGACCGGTTTTCCTCCTCAACCAACAGGTCCGTTAATTGTTTTATATAACCTCGTTGGGCATCATGAGTATTAGAATGGTTTTGTGATGCGTTTCGCCATGCGTGCTATGTAGGGCCAACGATGGCAAAAATGTCAGTAAACGTACAGTTATGCCAATGCGCTTAATTGAGTGAGATATGTACCAGAAGCTTTTTCCAGACACGATTAAAGGAGGCCAGACGTTGCTCAGGGGTCGCCAACGTGGTTGATGTTTTTGTAATGGTGCTCTGCGCGCCAGAGCCACCAATTAGTCGATTCCACTACAATGCTACGAGTTAGCGGGATTGGAACACACGGAGGAGCCTGAGGATACGAGAAGTAGGGAGAGCAGTGTACAATATCCATTACGACAGTGCAGGTGAAAAAAGATAAGGACGGCTTCGTTGGGTCCAAAGAGGTTCTTATTGAACGAGCACCAGACAATCTATGTTACTGAAGGTGTCAGAGCACTGAAGTGAAGAGTACTGGGGTATTACTCGGATGGGGTGCTACACATATGCCAAGACTACTTTGTACCACAAATCAGGGAGTTTTCTGAGACGCAGAAACACATTGCAATGTTATAACTCCAATTGAGACCACTGCTATCAACTTTCAGTTCCACTTCTTAGCTCTTATCTATAAATTATTTATTTCGGTCTAGTAAAAAGTGTGTGTGGCCATGCATAATAATGAAAAGGTATCAAGAATGGCTACATACTAAGATACAGTGATAATACAGTATAATGGCTATATATTTCCAAACCCTGCTGCAGCAGAATACACTGCAATGTCTAAGTTAATATTTGTTGAACAAAGATTTGGAAGAGATTCAAATTCAAGTGTTATATATAATAGTAGTTGTAAATAAAAAAGAAGATAGAATAGATAATTTAAAAGTGCAATATATCAAAACAAGCAGAATATCACAAAACACAAATACATAAACTTAAGATAACCCAAATTGTACTACAAAATCAGAATATAATAGTAATAATGAGTGTATAGTAGATTCAAATGTCTTCATAAATGTATTACTAAAAAATAAATGACAATTATTATCATTTAGATAACAGTATGCTAGACTTTCTAAGTATCGTGAATCTGCTAAGATAATTAAATAAGTCAAAATCTGAAATAATATGTAGCCACTATAGTAGTTACCATGAGATAATTTACTGTATAAAGATGAAGTTTAATATATATGAGCGAAGAATATTATTATTGTTAACTAGTAGTGTATTAAGATAGAAATAAACATTATTTTGAAAAACTTTCAATATAAAGATAAGATACAGAAATGAATATGAAGAGTTAAATATCATAATAGAGTATTCAAAGATATATCTATCTATTGATATTTCACAGCTAGTTGATATATACAATTGAATCTATTAGCGGTAGAAAATATCATAAATTTAACAATTATGACTGGATCTTCAAAAGAGTACACATTGCAATTGAATTCAAACAGAATATTGATTTTACAAGTTGAATGTACTAATTAGTAATATGAATACTGATTATATTTATTTATCTTCTGAAATTATTACAAAATTCAATATAAAAATACAAATCATACACTTTGCCAAATACCATATTGCCAAAACTTCAAAAATAATTACTTTTTGCAAATGGAAAATAGTTGGAGAGATAGTAATATACCAATAAGCAGTTGGTTAACCACTTTGAATTCAAATATATAGTAAATAAGAAAATTAATTTGCAGTAACTCGAAAGAATAGATTTATTTAAAAATTATACATCTCATACAAACCAATAGCTCTTTGCATCCCATATTATTTTAAACAGTATTCTGTTTTGTTCATTGTTCTACTCAATATATATTTTATCCTATTTGGTATTTTATTCATTAATCTCTGCAATTACCCTTAGGCAAGAATATATAATAATCAAATACATTGTTAAATAATAATCCATAATTTGAATCAGAAATATATATTCAGTGGTAAATAACATACCAGGACTAAAATTATTACAATACTATATAAAGTGAAACTTTTATTGTACAAAAGAGTTTTCAATAATATTAATATTAAACAAGTGTAGTATAACCTTTTAAATAAACTAGTCACAACATTATCCCATAGAGTGGAGGGGGTGAAATTTTTGTTTTTGTATCGTGAGTGGAGAGCTCCACCATCTACCTGGCTCACCCGGAGGCGGAGGGGAATTGGTCTTTGTCATACTCTAAGTAGAGTAAATACAATACGATTAAACAACAACAACAACAACAACAACAACAACAACAACAATATTATCCCTTAGTGTTTTAGTGTACCAGCAATAAATGGCTGTAGTTTGATCAATAAATTTGATTATTGATATAGTAATTAAACTTGATACTGTAGTGTATATATATAATTGTTGTATATTAGCAGTTCTAAAGATTGTGAAATCTGATTACCAACATATAGTATACAAGTCTTATTGAATATTATGTACCAGAGTCTCTCAAAGAAATTGGTTTGATAGTAATACAATATTATGGTTGATTACCATAATTGCCAAGGGAAATAGAATTGAATGTCAGAAGTTACATTATTAGGACAACAGATTTTAAATACTGGAATATTAAACATTACAACCTGCAGAAATGGAACAGAATAAATTAATATACTGTTATTTTTGACAATGATGCAGACTTTGAATACAATTTCACTATCTTCTTTATTATCTATACTGGAAATATACTCAATGAATATAATCAATTGCATAATGAAAAATATATTCAGAAAATATAAGTTTTACCATTAAAAACAACTGAAATTAGCCATAGTAAAATACAAAAGACAATTGACATTGACAGCTTTATTGGAAAAGAGTTATTTCGCAATGAGTAATCTATGGTTATCTATATAACCTCAAGTAATTTCCAGTAACAGATAGTATATGGGATGATTGATTTAAGCCCAGAGCAATTATCGATAATGCAGATAACAACTGTATAATACATGGTCAGCTTATGGTAGTAATTCTACCTGACCCCTTTACTTTGGCATACTAACTCTGTGCTCTTGGAGTAATAGCAAGAGTATTGGTGCATGCCATACTGTAATCATGTATGCTAGATCAGCACTATGGGTCATGTAGTGGAGGGTTCTTATGCAATTGCACTGTCCTGTCAGAACTCATAATTGGCTATCAGAGTAGCCACCATGATCTTGCCAGAGGCTGCACAGGCTATCACCCTGGCCATGTCAGAGCCCACCAGACAATGTGCAAATCCACATGTATAGCCACCATGATCATGTCAGAGGCTTCTCTTACCATTGCCCAGGTCTTGTCTGAGCCTAACATCAGCTGTCAGAGTGTGTAGGTATAGTCACCATGATCTTGTCAGCAGGCTCTTAGGATATTGTGCTGGTCTGGTCAGAGCCCACTGTCAGCTGGCAGAGTCTGCATGCATAGTTGCCATGATCACATTAGAGGCTTGTCATACTATTGCCCTGAGGCTGTCTGAGCCCACCATCAGCTGATAGAGTCGGGATATGGAGCTACTGTGATCGTTGGAAGCACTCATGGTCGATTATCAGAATCTATACATGTGTCTCACCCATTGGCAATTTAATTATGATTTTAGAACCACTTATGCATAGAATAAATTTAATCAGTGTTCCATCAATTATATTCTGATAATGAATCATCAAAGAAAGATATAATATGTACAACTGCAGCACTACATCCTCATTGTTAATTACTGTTACCTGATCCCACCATGAGGCAGCAGATGCTTTGCAATCTTGACTATTAATTGTGTCGATCCTGTTCATATAGCTAACCATGATCATGTTTTGCATCTCTTGTGGGATATGTTCCCCTTGTTTGAATAGATTAATATCTATACATACTGAAATGCAATATAAGTGTATCCAAAGTGGTGTTCGATATACTCTTGCATGAATCTTCTTCAAATGCGATGTGGAAGAAACTGCCACGATTCCTGTTGAGCAAGGGATGGTTCACTGCAGTTGGAGCAAGTGACGAACAGTATGGTGTCACATTATTAGTGAAGTGGGACATATATAGCCCTTATATGAAATTACACTGTGAGTTCCTAAAAAAGGTATTAGTTATTTCACCCAATAGCAAATGATGTAGAAACATCTTTTTTGTTATCTAAGTCGATTCTCAGGACATTAATAGAATCAATGGGGTTCAGTCTTACTTCACTCTCGCAGTCTGAATGGAGAAGACAGATATGTGCAAGGCGAGATTAGCCTTGTAACTAGCTTTTGGCAGTCATCATTCAAAAGGGACCAAAATCTAGTGGCAAATTGATTAGGTGCATCATCAAAAGCCTGTTCAGCCAAGGGTGCCCCGGAAGCAAAATGGCAATCCACAAGCTTGTTTGCCAGTACTACCAAGCAGGGCTTGAAACATGCGAATACTTACTTTGTGGATAGCAGCTTTTGAGGGGTCAAACTCCTGGATTGCTGTGCTTGAAATGTCAGATATGTCCTTGTAGCTAGCCTTAGACCATTTGTTGAAATCGAATGGGTAGGGGTTCTGGCTATTGATTCTGCAAATGTATAGATTTTATACAATATTCTACCAATGTTTTGGCACCCTGACATTGCCCACCTTATGCTTTTACTGGTGGCCAGTCTTGATGGGGGATTTATTCCGCTTTTGTGTCTGGGTCTTGACTAAGTAGGAGAGATTGTGCAAAGTCAACACGAATATGGGAATATTGCACTGACCTGCAGAGCATAGTGCTCTTGGTTCCCTGAGAAAGTATCACAGCCTGATTGAAATGATAAAGTATTGTCAGCTAGAGAGTTTAATATTGGATGTGGGTGTGGCTGTTACCTCCCCCCCAGGTTGCCAGCAAAAAATGCCATAAATTGCACCCACTTATTGTCAGTCCATGTGGGGGTGGACAGTTCTGCTTCTAGTTACCTGCCGCTGGTAGTTGGATGAACCCCAGGTTTGAAACCAATAATAGTGAGAGTCAGAAGCTGGAATGGTCACTTCGGCCACTTTCAAGCAGTTACTGGTTGCTGGAATCAATAGGTATTCCGAGTGTGAAATGTTCAAAGTCAGATACGAATGTCAAGGCAAATGAGTCATTACCCCTCCCTGGATATTCAATCTGGAAGAATGACTACAGTGATTTAATATGCATGATCTTCAATGCAAAGATCATGATTCATCGACACTGACATTGCAACCACCCATCCAGTGGCCCTCTGGACTCTTGGTACCGCCGTCATCACCCCTGGATTGATGCTATTGTTGGACATATTCAGTTCAGTGTTTGTCACTGCCACTAGCACCAGAGTTTTAATCATTGCACCTGCTGTTGTCTTGGGACCTGCCACAGGGATTGTAATCAGTGTGGCCACTGCTGCCTCTGAGTATTCTAAAATGGTTGCAGGTATTTCTGCCTCATCTGGGTCTGTTTGCAATTTTGTGTATTGTATGTTGTTTTGCAGTTACGGGTTATGTACATTGGATTTGCATGTACACCCAATCCATCACTGAGCACTGTTTGATGAATACAGTACTTCAATCTTCCATCATCTAAAAATCACCTTCTAACATTGGCAAAATGTAAATCGGTCCTGAAGCCATTCAGAAACCTCTTAAACACTGTGGTCGACCTCACAAGTGCTGCTAAATACTTTCAGATGCTCCCAGGCCCCCCTAGAGCTAAGCAATGTGCTCTCAGACTCTGCAAGAGCATTCGCAGATGAGTCTGAAAGCACCTGCAGTTATGGATGAGCATTCAGGATGCTACAATACTTGACTGATAGGATACTCAAATTTTGGAGCAGCTGAGACATCTGTGCAGGTCTGTGGAAGACTTTGAGTGCAGCTCGAACCTCTTTGCAGGGCTGCAGGTGACATTGGGAGCTGCTGATTCCTCTGCACCGGTCAGTAGGAGACTTGGTACCGGATTCTTACAGTAGTGGTTTCTTAGGGTTCCATATCCACAAGGCATTTGGTCTATCATATTTGTCTTTGTTCCAGTCACAACATTTGCTACATCATAATATGGCATGTATTATCTATCTATGTTTCTCTATAAATATGGATACAGTCAATGTGGCGGCAGAAAGTGCTGGAGCCTAATTGAAGAAGCACCTGGAGACACCAATTGAGTGAATGTAGAGATGCACTTCCAGGCCATGATTGACTGAACTTGAAGATGTACTTGGAGGCCATGATCGAGTGACTTTGGAGATGCACATCTGGAAAAAGGTAATCTTTTATGTATAATCTACCATAGGCCATATGGCCTACTGTAAGCTCCCCTGACAGCAATAACACCAAATAATACAAACTACCCCAGAGGCATTTCCTGTAACCGCCAGTAATACACCTGTAATATACTGATAGCACAACCGAATTATAACTGTAATTCAACCATGGCACATGTATTTTATACTACAATTCACTAATTATTCATCACAATTGCTCATTTATTCGCTACCCGAACATCTCCTTTCGCATCTTGAACATGCACTCTTTTAACTCTGACATGCTCGCTTGGACAAGTCTGACAAGCGCACACTCTGATTCTCATGACTCTGACTAGCTTAAGTTGCTCCCACAACTCTGACATGCTCACTCTCACAACTCTGACAAGCTCGCTCCTATAACTGTGACATAGTCTCTTTCATTGCTCTGACATGTTTAGTCTCACCACTCGGACATGCTCACTCTCACCTCTCTGACACTCCGGCTTTGGTGAGAGCAAGCTGGTAGGGCGGATCAAGCTTTGCTGGTGGGGGTGAAACTGGCTTCGCTGGTAGCAGTGGATGCGGACCGATTGGAAGCACACTGGTAGAGGTGGATGTGGCTTCGCTGGTAGCAGAGAACCTGGATTCACTAAGAGCTGGCAACAAGCCATGGATATGACTTCAGTGGGAGCAAGCTGGTAATGGTGGATCCGGCTTTGCTGGTAGGGGTGAAACTGGCTGCGCAGGTAGCAGTAGATCTGGCATCACTGGGAGGCTGGTAATGGTGGATATGGCTTCGCTGGTAGCAGAGAATCTGCATTCACTATGAGCTGGCAAGACGCTTTGGATCTGGCTGTGCTCCCAGAACTCTGACATGCTTGGTCTCACTGCTCAGACATGCTCACTCTCACCTCTCTGACAATCATGGTTCGCTGGGAATATGCTGGTAGCGGTGGAAATAGTTTCGCTGGAAACAGTAGATTTGCATTTGCTGAAATGAAGTTGGTAAGAGTGGATCTGACTTCACTTGTCACAGTAGATCTGGCTTCAAATGAAGCAGTGGATCAGGCTTGGCATCTGGCAGTGAATCTTGCTTCGCAGAGAATTGGCAGGGGTGTATTACATCTAGCTCAAGGAGTAAATATTCAAGAGCATAATACCTGATGGTAGTGATGGTGATGGTGGTGATGGTGATGGTGGTGATGGTGATGGTGGTGATGGTGATGGTGGTGATGGTGATGGTGGTGATGGTGATGGTGGTGATGGTG
>Ga0307515_10000980_pt1 | contig 65247 bp, 62 predicted proteins | sample 17_EM_MG_FD_194513 | JGI IMG/M metagenome (GOLD analysis project Ga0307515, IMG submission 194513) | Populus trichocarpa ectomycorrhiza microbial communities from riparian zone in the Pacific Northwest, United States - 17_EM | ecosystem: Host-associated > Plants > Roots > Unclassified | place... | reverse complement strand
GGAGAGAGCACTTGCGCGTGCATTGCAGAAGACAGCCAATCTTCATTGGCAATCAAATGTTTGAACATCGAACCCAGCCTTCGAGTATAGTGTTGGAGATAGCTATTGTACGGGCTATAATTCTGAGGAAGCAGGATCATGACGATACGGATCGGGAGATCAGCAATGACGAAAGACAAGATCCTGGTAAGTCTACCTTGTCGTCCGATATCGAAGAAGACGATTTGGACATCCAGCAAGTGGTCCTACATCGAGACCAGGCACACCGTGAAAAGAGAATACAAATTACAAGGGTTCGACTGCCAAAGAAATGGAGCCGTGGAGATACTGTCATTGCCCGTGCTCCGCATCCAAAACTGCGACATCCAGCCGGCGCGATAGCACCACATTTGCTCGAACGCTAAAAGTCCGTCATCACCATCTCACCGGAGTCTGATGTTGTACAGGTGCTACCGCGTCCCAAGGCCGGTGGAGAGAAGAATGTTCCTCAACCAAAGGCCGTTGGAGATCACAATGTTGCTCAACACCAAATGGCTACTTTTGAGGTAGCGAAACGGTTCATGGAGGCAATGGTATTCACAACGACTCCTTGGGCAATCATTGCCGATGAGAAGGACTCGATGGTTGACAAAGCTTGGGAACTAGCCATTCAAGCCCAGGATCGTCAGCTGGCATTAGCAGGTGCACCTTTAGGTACTCCATCTGTATATCAATTGCTCAGTGGTCCATCTCTTAAAATCGATCTGCAAACCCGAGAGGCTGGAAGAGTAAATTCTGTTATCTGCTCCTTGATTGGACTTCTGATGATACTAAACCTCGAAACATCCATAGCTAAAACTAAAGATTAGTACCATTCGAGGGTGCTTAGCAGATGGATCTTGTCCAAGGATTGTTCGTACATACCAGTTGGATATAGGATCAGAGACTGAGCTTCGAATCGAAATTAAGGAGCTCCTGTTTGACGATGCTTATCTCTCGAAGGTCATCAATGATAAGAAGTCTTGGTTCACGCCAATGAAAGTGCTTGACTTAATCTACCATCAGTTTTTCATCACTGCGCATAGCTTGGGGTGACAACCGACCACATTGCAGTTCTTTCAACCTCTAACACCGCAGACTTTGGCGCTTGTGGCCGCAGCTATTCAATGTGCGCTGTCTTAGTGTGGCACTGTAAGGAAGGTTACAGTTATCATTTCTCAAGATGAATATCGAAGTAAATTTTGCCCTTGCAAAGTAACAGACTGCATTTCTGCCGAAGCCATTGCACTCATCGTATTCACATTACGCATTGTGGGGCTGTGTCATACCCCCCACCCGTCCCCCAAATGTGCTCGTCCGCTATAATCGGCGCTCCTCCATCCCCGTCGGCGGTCTTCATAACACGCCTGTGCTCCTCAAACCTCACCGGCGCTCCTCAATCCCCTCGGATCTCCTCAGTCTGGATTGGCGCTTCGATATTTCATTCTGCGCTCGATATTGCCTTTTCTGTCCCCGCTCCTCCTCAAAGATGGGCGCTCCTGAATCCCCTCCTCAACCTCGATCAGGAGGGCCTCTATTTCATTCCAGACTCTTTGCTTTCCTCCCCATTCGGCGCTGCTCAGCATTGATGCGCAGCTCCGCTGCATAGGCACTTCTGCAATCCCCGTCCGCGCTCCTTGGCCTGGATTTGCGCCCCTCAATTTCATTTTGCATCAACATCAGAACTCCCTTTGACCACTTCACACGACATCAGGCATTCCTCCTGTCCTGGTGGCACACCTCTTTTCCCCCAAATTCAACATATTGCCTTTCAAACTCCATTTTGATTCACCACAAGCTAGCCTCAATTCAAACCCTTTTAGATATCACAACTGGAGCCAAACGACATTGGAATACAATTTCACCCACTCGGCAAGCCAGATTCATTCCGAAATATAAGGAACGCCTCCTGCTGCGTTGCGCCTTTGATGAATGGTGTGTGCCTGCCTTTGTTGGCCCTGATGAGATGCGAGATTTGGTGGATGACATTGAGACTAGGTTCGATCGATCTCATTAGGATCGCTTAGTCAGGTTATTGTTTCTGTTTCACCATCTTTCATTTTTGTATTACTTACCATTTTCTTTAGTTTTTCCGTAATGTAGAGATGCAAACAATAGAATGTTGATGAGATGCTGGGTACTATAGTATGGTTTGGAGGTTGATAATGAACAATAATCTATGCATCATACGTGGAGGGTATTCGTATTGCTCATGTACTTCAGGACAGTCTCAAATAACGCCCTCAGTCTTTCGAATGAATATCCATATGAACTCAGCATCTCTCACAGTTAGTTTGTGATTGCCTCATTGGTTGGGTGACATTCCCAGGTACTCCCAAACTTTTCACGACCGCTCCCATGGTGCTGTGGTACAAGTCATCAGTGATACCAGTTACTCCGAAGGCCGGTCGGAATGCCCTCCTAGGGTCTGATACTCTCCTGAAATTGATGCTTCTAAGTTTACACTCCACATCCTCTCAGAAACTCCTGGAGGCTCCCAGCGACCAAAATACATTGTGTTGATGGGGAATCAGCGGCAAGCAGTATATATTTCGTAGTCCCCAGGGTAGATAGACATCATCTCATTATATGAAATACACACTCTGTCTTGCCCAGCTTGGAGGTGCGCCTGAAAATAAGGATCAAGTAAACTCTGCGATACACTCCGAGGCAGTGATCGAGCGAGTTTGGAGCTGCACTTGGAGGCAACAATCAAGCAAGTATGGAGATGCATATCTAGCCCGCGATCGAGCGTGTTTGAGATGCAATTCGATGCTGTGATCCAGCGACTGATGAGATGGACTGCGAGGCCATGATCGAGGGAGTATGGGGATGCACTTGGAAGCCGTGATCGAGTGAGTATGGAGATGCACTTCCAGGCCGCTATCGAGCAAGTTTGGAGATGTAATTGGATGGCGTGATCAAGCCAATTTGGTCATGCACTTGGAGGCCGCGATCAAGTGAGTTTGGAGATCCACTTGAAGACCATAATCGAGCGAGTTAGGAGATGCACTTGGAGGCCCTGGTCGAGCGAGATCGGACGAGGAATAGGCGGTGGTTAATCTTGAGGCAGTAAGTGTGGGAGGAAGGGGGGACAGGAGCGGAGACAATATTCATTGGTTAACTCGTCATTGTGCGATAGTAGAGAATTGAGTACAACATAGCCTGCCGAGAGGAGAGACTAGCTGGGAGGGGTAGACAGTCGATCTTGGGATAATGCAGTACTCAGTGAATACTGTACTTGGTGTATGCTGTACTCGCTGTCTGCAGTACTCGGTGTATGCTGTACGCGATGTAAGCTGTACTCGGTGTATGCTGTACTCGATGTATACGCTGGATCATGAGTTTGAGAGATAGAGAGGGATGACCTATTTTCGTGTTCTTATGTGATGGCAGAATTGAGAATGAGAAAGAATGAGACGAAAGGGTACTGGGGAAATGACCATCAGAAACTGGGATTTAAAAGAATGTCGTGTTCGAGTCGATTGACCATCCCCAATACAGCAGGTATGATTCCTGATCCGGGGTGTCACAGTATCCAAACAAGGTCTTCCCAACTGAATCAGGCAAGTCGTACCCCTGATATCTCATATCCACTCATAAGCACATTGTGCTGATCTTCATCCCTCATCTCTCGCTGTCTCATCCACCACTCTACTATCATCGCAAAACACAGAGTTCGGTCTTCCCTCTCTATATCTCGATGTCATGATCATTAGTTGACGATGAGTACAGCATTCACCGAGTACCGCATTCACCGAGTACAGCATTCACCGAGTACAGCATTCACCGAGTACAGCATACACCCAAGATTTTATGTTTTCCCTTCATTCTCATGATTACAAGTTGACCCCTGAATGTAGCTTGAGCTTCAAGCGTGCCTTCCTACACGATCGACTGCCATGAGCCAGCTCACCATGACAGCTGAAAAGTAAACTCACCTTGTCACATTCCCAGAGATGGGTGTGTTATAAATGATGAAGAGAGTCTCGGCACAGGGCGCGCCATCCATAGACTGTCTCCCAGTACTCATCCAAACTCGCTCTATCACGGCCACCACGTGTATCTCCAAACTCGCTCGATTACACCATCCAAGTGCATCTACACACTAGCTTGATCATGGCCTCCAAGTGCATCTGGAAACTTCCTTGATCACGACCTCCAAGTGGATCTGCAAACTCGCTCGATTCGAGCCTCTAAGTGCATCTAGACACTCGCTTGACCATGGCGTCCGAGTGCATCTCCAAACTGGGTCGATCACGACCTCCAAGTGCTTCTCTAAACTCCCTCAATCACGGCCCTCAAGTGTATCTCTAAAGTCGCCCGATTATGGCCTCAAAGTACGCTCGATCACGGCCTAGTACAGTGCATCTCCAATATTGCTCGATTCCGGCCTCGGGGTGTACCTCAGAGCTTACTCGATCGTAATTTTCAGCCGCAACTCGAATTGCTCTCAAGCACCGTCTGCAGCCAGTCCAGATATACCGTGTGTAGATGGGTAGCTATATAGATACAAAGATACATTGATGAGAATACAAACTTAATAGATGTGTTTTTACAATCGTTCAACGATAAGGAGTAGCTATACTTTCCAGGCGCACATGCAGCTTTCCCAAAGATGATGATTTTTCCAGACTGCACTACTGTCATTCGGGACACTCCCAGACATGTCGCCGGTGCTCCTTGGTTTGTCGCCGGCTTTCCCAGGTGCTCTGAAGGCCGGCAGGAATGCCCTTCTATGGTCTGATACTCTCCTGAAATTGATGCATCTAAGTTTACACCCCACATCCTCTCAGACACTGCTGGAGGCTTCCAGTGACTAAAATACATTTTGCTGATGAGTATCCCTCTCTGTGGTTCAAGGTCCCCAATGTACCATCTCCAAGGGTCAATGCTTTATGGGGTACTTATTGTGGAAGGAATCCACAGCCTGGTGTTGGTGAACATCATGTGCCGGTTCCCAGGTCATTTGGTTATAGCCTGTCCACCAAACAGGCTATTGTAGCTGATTGCAATATATCTGGGAATCCTCCACCCATTCTGCTTGATATTGCTGAACCCAGTCGACTTTGACTGAGGCGGGTGTGGTAACTGCTTGTTTTGGTAACAAATCAACTTCAGCGGGGTCAAACAGTGATTCATGGAATACTGCATAACTTCATAGATTGTTAGGGAGTTCCAGCCGACATGCAGAGGGGGATACAGGCTATATCACCTCATAAGGTCCCAACCATTTCCAATTCATATGCTGTGATGGTCTCATTGTGCAGATGTGGAGGGCATCCAGCCATACCTTCATACCTACCTCAATAGTTGGTGATGGAAGTCACATCTTATTGGGCTCGTTATCTGTAATATTCTGACTATGCCTCGTCACTACTTGGCTGTGCTAGTGAATCTGTTACATAATTGTCGGTACAAGATCGGCTTCATTTGCACAGGAATCATGTGAACCGTTGGGGGCGTTTGTCACGAACATTAGAGGATCAATTCCTGTATAGGGGAAAAACAGAGAGCACTGTATAGTTCCTGATCATTAATTGTTTGCCGCACATTCTTCCAGGGGCAGAAGTTGTACCCAGTAGTCCAGATTATGGCTTGTAATTACTCAGTGGTACTGTTCCATGCTTGAGTTGATTCTCACTGTCTGTCCATGTGTGGGAGGATGGAATGCAGTTGATAATCGTCCGTCAATGCCGAATTGTACACAGTCGTGTACCGAAAATGGCCACAAACTGGCATCCATTGTCAGATATAATGGTCTTCAGCGCTGCATGAAGCCTTACCACCTCCGTAATTGACTGTTCAACCGGGCTTCAGGCATCCACCGGCGCCCCACAAGGTACGATCATTCGCATCTGGTACAGTCGATCCACTACTACCCACTCAGCACAAATCACGTCATATGCCAGTATTCTGCCAGAAAATCCAGTGATCTAGGCACAAATGGTTTCTCCGGGATTGGGAGGGGTCGTTGTACTCCAACCGTTGGATATCTGCGGGTTCATGAACTCCGGCAATCTGCTCCGGTCTGTAGGTAACGTTACACTGGTTCTTGATCAATTCCCAGTAATTGTAATGGCGACACGTGACGAGAGGCCAGGTAAGCGCCATTAAATATAGATCGCCCGGTACGACACTTAGCTCAGTATCAAATATCTCACCACTATCCTCTCCATCAATACTCACTTGCTCTCGCGTGCAACCGTATACCATATCATATTTCCGCGGCTAGACATAAGCGTACGTGTCCTTACATTATACTCGATTATCAGTTACTGGATACGATTCGCGCACGAAACAATACGAGTTTCACCCCTATTGTCAAAAAACCACTCAAGTGACAGGAAACGAACAGCTTGCATGTCAATTCTACAGTCAATCTTCTACCATGCCTCATAAGAAAGCTGGCAGAAGTCAATTGCGCTTGGCTGGTGCTCGTTCGCACTCGGAAAACCGATGATTGCCGCTCGGCCAAGTACCCCCTATTCTCACCAGAGTAGCCTCCGTACTTCCGGAGCGTGAGATCCACGACGAGGACGATCACCACGACAAAGACATCACTGCTGGCATGGATGATTCCCTGAGCGACGGCCTAGACGTCAACCTGAGCGAGCCGAAACCTACGACACAATCTGAGATCGTGTCAATGAGACAGATGATGCAGGTACAGCGAGAAATGCTCCACAATCCCATTCAACAGAATAGTCAACTATGCGTGCAGAATGCCGAGCTGATGGAAGCAAAACGGGAATACTGCAGAGAGTCTGTTCGACCGGAAGCAACGAAAAAGAAAATCTTCGATAAGACCAGTCCAGAACGGTACTGTGGCGGAGCATCAGAGCTTCATAACTTCCTCGACAGCTTACGATCTAGCTTCCAATCCCACATGCACTGATTACCGCGGGGAGCTCCCGACAAAGTCAAATATGCAGCGAGCCATCTCAGTACATGGAACATTCACCCGGACCCGGCACAGAGACAGACACATATGACTGATCCGGTAGAGTGGCTTCGTGACCTACCGAGAGACTTAGATCCCTGTTTTGAAGACTTCAAGGCCTGTTCGGAAGAAATGCAAAAGATGTATGGCGATAAGACCCCAATACTCGACTCGGCACCAAAGTGCATGGCCGACTTACTCCGAAGATCGAATGAACCGGTGACAGACTACGCGAATCGAATCAGTGCAAATTGCAGAGGAGCGGGATAACTCCCGCAGGACAACAAGAACCTTTACGAAATCGCGTGGAGTGGACACCACCAGGACTTACATCCAGGATCAAGACGTTGACCCCAAAGAACGGAAGATTAGACAGTATGGAAGGGCTTTTCGACCATGCCGCCAATTCAGAAGTCAAGCCAGACGGCAAAAAGTGTCAACCTTGGCAGCCACAACAACAGCAAAGGCAGTCAAGAAAATGAGCACCAAAGACAGCAAGAAACGAAACTTTTGACAAGGCATATCCGAGCAGGCTGAAGCACTGAAGCCCGATAAGCCCAAGTCGGAGAAGGATGATTCAGCCACTGCAGCGTTCCCAGTCTCGCCAGAGCGCTACGCAATTCGGAAGTGGGAAGGAAAATGCATATGCTGCGGATCACCGATACTTAAAACATTCCGGTGCACGAAATATAAAAGCGCAAAATTCCCCGACAATCTTGCTCCTCCAGGTGACGGAAAACAAATCAAAAGCCATCGCTCCTTCCATAGTCAACAACCAAAAAATTAGCCTACCTCTCACGATATCTGGCTCGGCGGGACAGGATGGACAAATGGGAGCTTGGATTGCAGTTTTTGCGTAGAAGGGCATTAATGGCAACATTAGTGGAAATTCCACCGCATCGGACTTCACTAAAGTCGAGGGTTATCTTAGAGAGCCCGAAAGCTCTCATGTCAAGTCAATATTTGTGTGGAACGGCAAGACTGGGTTCATTGCACAATGTCCAGGAAGTGTTACGGCTCGAAGGAATGGGGGATGTGATATGTCACATTCGTTAAAATAAGCGAGGAGGAGTGCAGGAAACAAGGGAAAGGAGGTCACTCATTGAGGAGAGCGTGGGTAATGGTTCAAACAGAGCGTAGGGATTCGGTGATGGTGTGGGAATAATATGAGACGATAAGAATGAGATGAGGACGTAGGTAGAAGTGTTGCGACGTCGGACGATGTGGCGTGGTTGTACTGATAAGACGAGTGTTTAGGTGTGTAAGATCATGGGACGATTATTCGGTCGGTACATCAAGGCATGAGAGATGATTGGAGGGTAGCGCACGAACTGTATATAAAGAGAGGTTGTTTGGTGTTGGAGGATTTCCTTTTCTTCTCTCTTTAATCATTCTCTTGTATAGCAAGCAATAGTACGACTTTGGAAATAATATCTTGTCTTCGTTCTAATCTCTCGATACGCATTTCGAGTTCAGTCCGGCAACATCCATATCACCTGCGCCCGACCCCACCCGTTACATTGGAATGAGTCTACCTATATACTCACCTGATTGCGGATGTTTTGTCAACATTGCCTGACCCCTTGCCTTGATTTGTATTGGTACATCTTTGAAGAAACTGACAGTTACATTTCGATCTGCGGATATTGCAGCTAAGAACTCAGACATTTGGATGTGCCTGCATCCCTCGAACGGTTGTAGGTATTGTCGTGAACCTTGCTCCACCTGTTGTTGGGAATATTTAGGACCTGAACGTTACTGGATTCATATTGGTAACGATTGCGTCGACATCCGCAGACAGCTTACCGGATTTGATATCCCAAATTATCCGCACCGTTCACCATTTCCGAATGCAAAAGTACGATCGTAATTGTACTTCCCGAACGAATTGGTTTGATCTTGCCGGAACACATTGCACTTTGTCCGAACCTGAGCCCCTGAACGCCTTTGAAAGCATCGAAGGACTATTGAATATTGAGGTGGACAATATTTGCCTCCCTGCTTATATTTGCGAACAATCAGACACTCCCTATTCTTGGAATTTATACTGGACAGAAGCCGCCGCATACAGAGGAGGCCTAGAGCTTGACGATCCAGTACTTGGAAACAACTGGACTAGGTAGTGGGGAGCCCATTCCTGGTTTAACTGTGATATAGATACCCCCTGTTGGTGGGAAGGACACGTTTGTCGCAGAACCCACGAAACTGAGGGACACGCACTAGCTGCAGCAGACACAGCAAAGGACCCTGAGATCCCCCTGATTGTTGTCAAACATCCGACACCCGCCACTTCCGAGCTCGACCAGTTCAATTGGCATTGGTAGATGTGCTTGATCCACTGTAATGTCCGGATCACAGGAACCCCGAGCAGCCCTGGTGTCTGTACAAGACCAAGGGACAATCAATCAAATTCTCGAGACAAATCTCGGAGAATCCACAGAAGCAGAAAATGTTGAACTGCTGATGGTGACACAACAGGTCTTGAGCAGGGTGGCACAGTACTCGCAGCCCGTACGAGAAATACAACAAGTATGCAGCCACCCCGCGGAGATGACAGCCCTGCGGAATCAGATAACCATCCTCCGGGCACGAGTCCAGCCCGCTCTGCCCCTATGCGACCACACCTATTACGAGACACAGTTGGAAACCCTCTGGAACGAACTAGCGGTAGCCCGACGGACCCCCCAAGTGGAGGGGACAGACGACAACATTCGACAGGAGCTGGACGATATGTCACGGGATGTGAGGGATGCCAACACAGAAGCCATGAGTTTTAGGACGCAGTTAGCCAATGCGCTATCCTTCGCCGTACTGGCAGCACCAAAACCCTCGCAACGACAGAAGGACAGAGGACACAAGTTTCTGGTCTCCCCGGAATTTTCACGATCGGATCGAACTCAGTTGAGAGGTTGGACCGCACAAGTCCGGATGATTATCCGACACAAACCCAACAGCTTTCCCAACGATCAGTCGAAGATGAGGTACGCATTCAACCGCCTGGGCACTCCCTCCTTGCGCCAAATCCTGCCACACGTCCGGGAGCACAGGGAAATTGACTTAGGAAACCTTACAGGTTTGATACAACTCCTGGAAGCAGCTTTTGGGAATCCAGACCGTGTGGCTACCGCGGAGCGAAATATGTGGGAAATTAAATAAAAGAACCGAGAGTTCTCTCAGTATTATGCTGAGTTCCAAGTCATTGCCGCCGATCTGGATTGGAATCCGTTGGGTCTTCGAAACACCTTGAGGTCGGGATTGTCCGAAGAAATGAAGGACTCCTTTATACATAATAATATGCCAGATGAGCTTCCTGCTTTTGTGACTTTGTGCCAGAAACGGGGAAACCAAATTCGACAAAGGAAGGCGGAGAAAGCAGCGCAACATAAATGGACTACCTCGATACGATCCCCAAGCACACCAAGAGCACCAACTCCCACGAAGGCCCCCAAGAATGCACCCGCCGGAACAGTTACGAGATATACCGGACCAGCACCTATGGATGTCGGTGCAGGCAGGATAAGAATTACGGATGTTGAAAGGGCAAAGAGGTTTGCGGATGGGAGGTGTTTGTACTGTGGTGGGTTTAACCATAGAGCAGTAGAGTGTGCGGCAAGGAAAAAGGCCCAATCGTTCAAGGCGGCAGGGGCAGAATTGAAGGAGGTGAAAGGAAAGGAGGATCTGAAGGAAAAGGGAAAAGAGTGGGTCGATTAGGGAAAGGTGACTCCCTAATTGACAGGAAAAGTTTTGATTGAAGTGCTTTACAATGTTTTGGAATTTCGGGATTTTCAATTAGCAAGGTGGACATATTGGAAGGATCAATCGAAGGGAAACATTTGGTTATAACCTGTTCCTTAACCATCCATGATCAAGTGATACAAAAACATGCATTGATAGATTGCAGAGCAACAGGAAATGCATTTATGGATCAAGATTTCGCTCGTCACCATGACGTTCCACTGAAGGAACTTAAAGAAAGACGACAGGTCAAAGTTATCGATGGCCGGACCTTGGAATCAGGTGATATAACCCACCAGGTGGAGGTGGGTATGAATATACAGGATCATAAAGAGAGGATCCCGATGTTCATTACAAAATTGGGACAATATCCCATTGTGTTAGGAATTCAATGGTTAAGATTACTTGATGTTGCAGTCAGGTTCACCTCAAATACAGTCACATTTGGCTCTCAATACTGTGTGAATCACTGTCAGAATGCTTCTGTCACAGTTCAAGGAGTTACAGAGGACCCACCCGAAAAATATATGAGGAAAAGAAACTCTGGACCGGAGACATTCGGAAACCAAAACCTTTTCGAGGTAATATATTTATGTTAAAAGGGGCTTCATTTTTTCGAATAGTCAAACGAGGGAACCTTACCATTTTTAAAGCCTCTCTATCTGACACTAATAAGGCCAGTGAGGCAAAGGACATTCAGGAAAGACCGTTGGAAGAGGTCATTCCAAACCAATATCATGCGTTGCTCCCCATGTTTAGTATGGTGCTGGCTGATCGGTTACCACCGCATCGACCTAATGTTGACCACGAAGTCCGACTTAAGGAAGGCGAGACGCCATCCTGGTGACCCATCTATATGCTGTGCAGAGAGGAATTGGTGTTTATGAAAGAATGGCTCGAGAACAATATGACAAAAGGGTTTATACGACAGTCATTCTCGCCATATGCGGCACAATGCTTATTTGCAAAGAAACCCGATGGCGGACATCGATTCTGTATTGATTATCGCGATATAAACAGTAAAACTGTTAAAAATAGGTGTCCTTTACCCCTCATCCAAGAAACCCTAGACCTATTAGCGGGAGCATGGGTCTACACTAAGCTAGATGTGAGGGGGGCGTATAATCTGGTGCGGGTGAAGGAGGGAGACGAGCATAAGTTAGCCTTCACCACCAGATATGGACTGTTCAAACCATTGGTAATGCAATTTGGCACCACGAACGCGCCAGCCGATTTCCAGGGCTACATCAATGACAGTATTCCAGAAACCCTGGATTGTTTTGCTTCTGCTTACCTAGACGATATCCAAATATACAGCAATTCGATTGAGGAACAAGCAGAACATGTCGACTGGATTATGGAATGATTACTGAGAGCAGGACTTTACCTAAAACCGTAGAAGTGCGAATTTCACAAGAAAACTGTCAAGTATTTGGGACTCATTATATCAACTGATGGAGTATCCATAAATCCAGATAGGGTGGATACGGTTCGAAATTGGTCACGAGAAAAGAAGACTGCCAATCGCCACCTGAATAACCTTTTTGAAGTCCAACTGTTCTTAGGATTTCGTAAATATTAACGGAGGTTCATCAAGGGATACTCAGATGTGGCGGAACCCATTACGAGATTAAGAAAGAACGATGTTCCTTTTCAATGGTTGGAAGATCAGCAGAAGGCTTTTGAAGAAATGGTGCTTATGATCACAACTGCACCTATCCTTCGACACTTCGACCATAGCAGGGAAGTCATAATTGAGACCGATGCTTCAGATTTTGTCTCCGCAGGGGCATTGTCGCAACGAGACGGCGAGGGAGTGTTACATCCAGTAGCATTCTTCTCCAAGAAACTTTCACCAGCGGAGTGCAAATATGATATTTATGATAAAGAGCTGATGGCGATTATTAAGGCACTCAAGGAATGGAGACCGGAATGCGAGATGGCTGAACATACGTTACAACTTATAACTAATCATAACAACCTCGAATACTTTATGTCCAAGAAACTGTTGAACCGAAGGCCAGCTAGGTGGGCCCAATTCCTATTGAGGTTTGATTATGAACTCGTATATCGACCCGGAAAATCCAACGGCAAAGCGGATGCGCTGACAAGCAGGCCTGGATACCTACCTGAGGGGGGGGATGAAAGATTAAAACAATGGAACAGGTGGTACTGAAACCAGAAAATCTTCCGGAACAGCTACGAATCCTCGCAAGTGACTTGAGGAAGGAGTGGTAAGTCCAGGAACAACTGGAGGAAGGTTCGAAACAGGATGATATTGTGGGGAGGATACTCGAGGCGGTGAGACAGGGTTCGTCACTGAAGGAAATTACAGTGGCAGAATGCTCAGAACAGAACGGACGGTTATTCTACCGAGGAAAGCAGTACGTCCCAGAGGACCCATACTTACAGTTACGCCTAATAAAAGAACATCATGATACCCCGTTAGCAGGACATCCAGGAAGGAGTAAAACGTTCGACCTTTTGAGCCGACGGTATTACTGGAAATCGATGAGACGACAAGTGGATCGATATGTACGAAGCTGCGCAGAGTGTCAGAAGTCACGGACGAGTAGACACGCCAGTTTCAGAGTATTACGACCCCTTCTGGTCCTGGATAATCCATGAGAAGATCTATCAATGCATTTCGTAACCGGATTACCGGAATGCGAAGGATATGGTGCCATTTGGGTAGTAGTGGATCCACGGTCAAAAATGAGACAGTTTGTGCCCTGCCAAATGACCGTGGATGCCTGAGGGTTGGCGGCGATGTTCCTAAAGGAAGTGGTAAGGTTACATGGGCTACCCAAGACAAATATATCCGATAGAGGACCACAGTTTGCTGCCTTGTTCTGGGAAAGATTATGCGAGAATTTAGGTGTTGACCGACGGATATCAACAGCGTTCCATCCTCAGACCGATGGCCAGACAGAAATGATGAACTCGAGTATGGAACAGTTCCTTCGAATTGTTACAAGTCATCAACAGGATGATTGGGTACAGTGGCTACCGTTAGCAGAATTCGCAGCGAATAATGGGACATCAGAAACTATGAAATGTTCCGCATTCTAAGCAGTAACAGGCACAGACCCCCGGATGACCTTCGAGGACGCGGCCGGAGAACCACGGGATTCTAGAGCGGTCGATGCTGATCAAGTACAAGCAGCGATGCATCAGATCCATGAACACCTCCGAGTAGAGATGTGGCGAAGTCAGGCTAGTATGGAAGAAGCAGCCGATAGGAAGCACCTTCCGGCACCTGAGATGCAGGAAGGAACTAAGGTATGGCTGGACGCCTGACACATCCGAACCTTAAGACCGTCCTGAAAGTTTGACTGGAAACGACTGGGACCATACACGATAAAACGAAAAGTATCCCCTTATGCTTATGAACTTGAATTGCCTGGGGGATTACGGATTCATCTGGTACATCATGTTACGTTATTGGACCCTGTCGCAGAGTTTCCGTTGCCACGACAGAATATTACGCCACCCCCTCCAGTAGACGTGGATGGCGATCAAGAGTATCAGGTGGAACAGGTGGCAGATTCCCGTGTGTATCGGAATCAGTAACCGTATGTCGTCCGGTGGATACGATACAACCAAATGACCTGGGAACCAGCTTGAGATGTCGAGGGTCTTCAAGCATTGGATGTTTTTCATTGGAAGTACCCTCGGAAACCTGGGCCCTTGGGGATGGTTCTCGGAGGACCTCAACGCTATGGGGGGGATACTGTTACGGCTCGAAAGAATGGGGGATATGATATGTCACATTCGTTAAGATACGCGAGGAGGAGAGCAGGAACCAAGGGAAAGCAGGTCACTCATTAAGGAGAGCGCGGGTAAAGGTTCCAAAAGAGCGTAGGGAATCGGTAATGTTGTGGGAATAATATGAGACGATAAGAATTAGATGAGGACATAGGAAGAGGTGTTGCGACGTCGGACGATGTGAGGTGGTTGTACTAATAAGAAGAGTTTTTAGGTGTGTAAGATCATTGGACGATTATTCGGTTGGTACATCGAGGCATGAGAGATGATTCTAGGGTAGCGCACGAACTGTATATAAATAGAGGTTGTTTCGTGTTGGAGGATTTCCTTTTCTTCTCTCTTTACTTGTTCTCTTGTATAGCAAGCAATAGTACGACTGTGGAAATACTATCTTGCCATCGTCGTTATCTCTCGATACGCAATTCGAGTTCAGTCCTGCAACATCCATATCACCTGCGCCCGACCCCGCCCGTTACAGGAACTCCAGATACGGGATGAATACAGAGAATGGTGGCGAATACAAGCACTCATCGATTGCAGCACTTCAAGTATCTTTTTATCTCCACACCTTCTCAATAGATTTGGACTACCCCACGAAGCAGCGCACATCACAACTAATAGCCTGCACGGTCAGGTGATCAGACATGCGAGGGAGAGCAGCAAAACGGCGATGACTGTCGAATAAATGGATCATTTAGCCCCAGTCCACGAAACGGAGGTTCTAGTTGTCCCAATGAGGGCATACGATCTAGTACTGGGATTACCATGGTTCAAAACCCGCAAGCCTGAGATCGCCTGGGCTACCGGTCGATTAACTTCATTAAGAACCCCAAGTGGGCAAGAGGAGGCACACACATCAGGTATGATAGTACAGTGGTATGAAAGTCGGAATGACGAAAGTAATAACGTATGGCTGCCAGACATTGGTGGGAGAACGCCGACAATCAACCCACAGTCGGTGATCCCTATTGATCCAGATGGAAATCCAATTGAGAGCGGTGCGGACAGTCCCACTCCAGATATCTTAATACTCGGAGCAACCGCATTCTACGATCTCTTAGCTAGCGATGAGACAATCGAGACATTCTACCTATGAATTGAGGAATGCATTGGACTGCTGGGAACGACTATGGAGGTCACGACTTGGGGAAATCCAAGTGAGATTAAGACAATATACCAAAAGAGCTGGAGTAGTGAGCAGGGAGCAGCGGCGGTAGTTGCGGCAGAAGAGCATTCTCGGATACTTGAATGACTGCTACCGGCTTGCCAAGTGACGATGGGAGTTGTGGACTAGCAGGATTTGAGTCGTTTCTGGGTGAACAGTTTGACCTGCAATTCCCTGTCATTCCTTCCCATCATCCCACATCCCAAGTGGAGATAGAATGCTAACACACAGATGCTGGAACAGGTACTGTACCTACTGATGATGGAGGTGGTATCCCTGTGAGATACAAGGACTATGTGGACATATTCAGTAATGATAGGGCAGAGACTCTTGCACCGCACCGGCCAATTGACCACACGATGGACCTGGAACCAGGCTTCAACCTACCATATGACCGAATCTATAACCTTTCGGAAGTCAAGTTGAAAACTGCCACGGCCTACATCGAAATAAACCTTGCCAATGGATTCAACCAGCACTCATCATCTCCTGCGGCAGCACCTATCATATTTGCGAACAAGAAGCACGGCGACCTACGACTGTGTGTGGACTACTAACCTCTAAACAGAGCCATGGGGAAGAACCGATATCCTCTTCAACTGATCTCAGAGATGCCTGACAGGTTGCGCAGGGCTCAGATCTTCACAAAACTGGACCATGGGAATGCCCATCACCTAATCCGAATCACTGATGATGATGCGTACAAAACCGCGTGTCGCACCTGTTCCGGTCAGTGTGATTACCAAGTTTTGCCTTTCGGGTTGACAAACGCGCCAGCTACATTCCAAGCTTATGTCGACGACTGTTTACGACCTTTCATTGACCACTTTGCCGTTTGCTACCTCGACGACATACTGATATACTTGACTGACGAGGAGGAGCACAATGACCAGGTCCGAAAAGTGCCAGGATGACTACGAGAATTGGGCCTCTACGCAAAAGCCGAGAAGTGCTATTTCAGAGTCACAGAAGTCGGCTTGATCGCATTGGTCAATAGGCCTGATGGGATTGCCATGGAATGGGACAGTATATCAACGATAGAGGATTCGCCAACCTCGGACTCCGTTCGGGACTTGCAAGTGCTGCTCCGATTCACGAACGTCCTCTGGCAGTTGATCAGGCAATATGCAAAGGTAACAACACCGATATCAGACCTGTTAAATAACGCAGAGACATTAAGGGCGCCTGAACTGGTCAAATGCCAATGGACTCGGGATACCGAACTTGCGTTTCGGATGTTGAAAAGGGCCATCAACGATGCACCAATTCTCAATGATTTCCATCCAGCAAAGCCCATTATTCTGTAGACCGATGCAAGAGGCTTCGCCAGAGCCGGCATTCCCAACTAGTATGACGGTTTCGGTATTCTGAGACCGGTCAACTTCTACTGTCCAAACTCCCCCGGGGCCGAACATAACTATGATACGTATGATCGGGAGCTCTAGGCCATCATGGAGACTATGAAGCAATGGCGCAACTACCCCGAGGGACGGGATCATAAGGTCGTCTTACAATGTGACCATAAGAAACTCGAATATTGCCAACGGTGAAAAATGGTATCCCGGCGGCAGGCTAGATGGCCGGAGATCCTCTCTTCTTATCACTTCGTTATCGAACACCTGGAAGGCATGAAGAACCCAGTAGACGGACCATCGAGAAGACCCGACTATCAGATCAGCCACGAGAATATGACGGCAAAGCTCCTGGCCAACATAGCAGCGACTACCTTCACCGAATCACATGATGACCATCAACCGGAAATCAAGGCAGCCCAGGAGACCGACTTCTTAGCCACAGAAATACTGCCCACCTTGGTCGATGATTCAACCGCAGATAAGTGTCAATGGAGATCATTCAACGGAGCTCTGACCTGTGAGAGGAGGATAATGGTGCCCACGGCATTCCGCTGTAGAGTGACCAGCCATTTCCATGACAACCACGAATTCCGTCACTTCGAAGCCCGGACAACTGCATAGCTGTTATCACGAGATATTGATTGGCCTGCGATGGAGTCAGAGATATGGAAGTACATCGCTGGCTGCGAGTGGTTCCACCGAAACAAAGCACCACGTCATGCATGCTATGGACTCAACATGCCTCTGTCACCGCCTTCACATCCCGGGAAGGGACTTACCATGCATTTCGTTAGCTACTTCCCAGAGTCAACGGCATCAGGATAAAATGCAATCTTGGTATTCATCGACCGTTTGATCAAAATGGCGATCTACCTCCCCTCCAGTTCGGATATTGACTCCGCAGACCTAGCACGAATGGTCTTTGAACACACGATCTGCAAATGAGGCATACCGGACAATATCACCACTGATCGCGGCAAAGAGTTTACCAGTCGATTTCGGGACATAATTTGCTCCCACCTCAGTATCACTCACCGCCTCTCGACCACCTTCCACCTCCAGACAGACGGTCAAACCTAGCGGCAGAACCAAACAATGGAGCAGTACCTCCGAGCTTTCTACAACTACAAGCAGGACAACTCGGTCGAATTGTTACCGCTGGCAGAGTTTGCCTACAACAACTCCATCAACCATTCCACACTGATGATACGCTTCTGGGCGAACTACAATTACCATCCTACGATGCAGTTTAAGACTCCCAAGAACAACAGTTTCAAATCAACGGTGAAGGCAGACTGATGGAAAACAGGCGTGAAAGAGACTCACCGAATTCTCCGGGAAAACATAATCGAGGCTTAAGAGGGACAAACAAAGTATGCCGGCAGAAAAGAGATGACTTTTGGGGTTGGAGACAAAGTATGGCTATCGACCAGGAACTTGAAAACATCGAGGTCTTCAAAGAAGCTCGATTAAAAGCACACAGAACCGCATACGGTAAGTAAGATCATCAATAAGAATGTGTACAAACTAGACTTACCAAGTCCAATGCGGAATCACAATGTGTTGAATGTGTCGCTTCTCGATTGTTACAGACCGCCAGTCGGAGGTCAGCCACCTTCAGAACCGCACCCCATGATAGTCAACGAAACAGAGAACGGGGAAGTAAACCGCTCACTCGACTCCAGGCGGCGGTATCGGAAGCTGCATTATCTCGTCCAATGGGACGGTTACAACATCATACACACCAGCTGGGAGCGGGCTTAACACCGTAAAAATGCCTGAGATCTAGTTGACAAGTTTCACCGAGACTATCCGGATCGGCAACGGAAGTAGGTGTATAGAGTCGGGGGCGGAGGCATGGAGGACACGGAAGTAGTTTGGACGTTTCATTGTACTTTGTTTCTTCATTTCCTTCTCTTCTCTTGTAATTGGATTTCAGCTCAGTATAATGGCGTCGGCACGGGTTTTATAACCTAGCAATGGAAGTGGAGTTTCCCCGTGCGGTGAATCCGGCGAGAGGTCGCCACTGAGGGTACTGATCGGTTGTGTGACTTATGGGTTCGTACGATTGAGTACGTAGGATGATTGATTCATTTTGTGTTTCCATTCTTTCGTTTCTCTTATACACTGGCTTGGGCAGCCGCGGAGGTTTGTGCCTAGAGAGGGGGGATAATGTAACGGCGACACGTGACCCGAGGCTGGGGAAGCGCCATTGTATATAGATCGCCCGGTACCACAATTAGATCAGTATCAAATATCTGACCTCTCTACTCTCCATCTATACTCACTCGCACTCTTGGGCAACCGTATACCATCTCATTCGTCTGCGGCTTGACGTAGGCGTATGTGTCCTTACAGTAATATCACCGGCTAAATATGTAAAACATCTCAGCCTGTCCAGGGTGTCCATCTTGCGCTGTGTTGTGATGTTGACTTATCAGTGACACCTCCTGTGCTTGGTTGTCAAGGACATACTTCTTGCCTTGAAAACATAGGTATCAGTCGTGTTCGGAGTATTGTGCCACCATACCTTCCCTCTTTAAGGTGCCCTGTGTCATACCTTCCAGATGCCTGTTGGGGTGATTATCTTGCTTTTATGCCTTCTCGAATTTTGCTGATAGTGACTTTTCCGTTATTACCTCATTTCGCAGGATATGTAACTGTTCTGCGACATTTTCTGGTTTCAACATCACTTGATTCATTGTTTTTTATCTTTCATTCCCCCCCTTAGGTAGGTCTCCAGGGCATCTTGTCAATGCGTCTGCTATCCCATCAGGTTACCCAGGTCTGTAGGCGATTTTATTATAGTACCTAGATAGAAACTCGGCCGACCGGGCTTGTTCTCAATTTACGAGTCTCATTGATAAATAGTATTCCAAGTGTTTGCGGTCACTTGATATCTGGAGAATCTCTGCTGCCCCCTGGCAATCCGGTCTCCACTCGTCAAGTGACATGATTATGACCATTAGCTCCTTGTCATAAATATCATAATTGCATTTGGCCAGTGTGTTTTTTTTTGGACAAATTTGCAATGGGGTGCAACACACCTTCATAGTCTCCCTGTGACAGCACTCCTGCAAATATGCATTTGGTTGAATCCGTTTCTTTGATGACCTTCCTTTCATAGTCGAAATATTGGAGGGTTAGTGCTGTTATGTACTTGTCAATCTCCACCTTGAAGTCCCATTGTTGATCCTATAGTGATTCCAATGCGACATCATGTTTGCCTATTGGTGTTAATGGTTCTGCCACTGCCAAGTATCCCTTGATGAAGCTCCGATACTTGTTCCAGAAACCCAGGGATTGTTGTACAGCGAAGAGGTTATTCAGGCATATATTGGCTATCTTCTGTTCTCTTGACCAATTCCTGAAGGTATCCTCTATATCATGATCCATGGAGATTCCTTGTGTTGAAAAAATGAGTTCAAGGTATATCAGTGTTTCCTGATGAAATTCACATTTCTCAGGCTTTAGGTATAGTCCAGCTTTCAGGAGGCATTCCATTATCCACTTAACATGATCCTCATGTTGTTGCATGGAATTGCTGTATATCAGGAGGTCATATATATAATCTGACGCAAACCTATCCAGGGCTTCACGAATTGTATCATTGATGTATCTCTGACAATCTGCGGATGCATTTGTTGTTCCAGATTGCACAACCAGTTGTTCAAATATCCCATATCAGGTTTGGAAAGCTAACTTCTGTTTCTCTCATGTCCTGAAATGTACTAGGTTATATGCTGCCCTGATATAGAACATAGTGTAAATGCTTGCTCCTGCTCAGAGGTTTAGCATTTCTTCGATGAGGGGAGCAGGTAACTATGGTTGATAGTCTTGCTGTTGATATACCGATAGTCTATTCAAAATCGCAACCACTTACCTGGTTTCTTTGCGAACTGACAGGATGCTGTGTAATGGGATGACAACTGAAGGCGAATCCTTTTTACTTAGTATCCTCAAGTCATTCGTTTATTACGCCGAATTGTTCCCACGAAATTATCTGATGTGGTTACAATGATGGTACGTCTCTATCTTTAAGTCTAACCTTATGGTCCATATTGGCTCGATGTGGTGGGAATTAATCGGCTAACAACTTTTCGATGATGGGAAGGCATTCATGATACTGTTTTGGAATGACTTCCTCCACTGGTGTTTCTTTGAGATCATTAGCTTCAATGGCATTGTTAATGACACATAAGGATGCTTTGAAGATGGTTAACCTCCCTTTTTAAACAGTTTGGAAGAAGGATACCCAATTTAGTATCACAATGTTCCTGCAGTATGGTAGAGGATTGTTATTGTCCGCTGTCCATTGTTTCTTTTGTTGATAGACTCACTCCGGGTGTTCTTTGTTTACTCGCTGGATCGTTACTAGCGGATTGTTACACTCTGTAGGCCAGTATTATGATCCAAAGATTAGTGTGTTTGATGCAAATCTGACTGTCACAGCATGCAATCTTAACCAAGGGATCCCCAGGACAATGGGACAATATTGCAACTTACTAATGAACATCGAAACCTGTTCCTTCTGATCCAGTATTCCAAGTTGCACTTTTACACAGTGCGTGACATCCCCTGATTCGGCGGGTTGTATATTGATGACTTCCACCTGTCTTTTCTCTTCCAGTTCATGAAATGGAATCGTGTAGTGCCAAGCAAAATGTTGAACGATAAATGTAATTCCGATGGCTCCACAGTCAATTAGCGCATGCGTTTATATCACTTGGTTATGGATTTTCAAAGAACAGGTTATGACGACATGTTTCTCTTTGATTGCTCCATCTGATACCTCCACCTCCTTAATGGAACACCGTTAATTGCCAAAACATTGGAATGCATTTTTAAAATCAAAACTTTTTCCGACACTCAGAGAGTTTCCTTTCGATCATTCCCTCGCTCATTTGCCTGTCCGGTCTGATCCTCCTTTGCTCCTCCGCACTTTACATCCGCTGCTGCATCTCTTAAAGTCTGGGCTGTTTTCCTTTCTGCACAGGTCCCTGCCCTGTTGTTAAACTCTCCACATTATAGACATCTCCCATTGGCGTATCACATTGCCCTGATTGATTTGAGATCCTCCCTGTTCCTGCACGAAGATTCATCGGTGCCTGCCATGTATATGATGCTACTCTCCACACATGCGCGGCGTTGGGGTCATTCGGGGGCATCTGTACTTTTGGTGTAGAGGCATGCCCAGGTCCTCCTCGCCATTTGTTTTGTGCAGCTTTTGGTGCTTAATGTTCTTTGATAATGTTGTCCCATGTCTGGAACACTATCACAAATGTTGGAAGTTTTGTGGGTATATTGCTATGGGTAAAGCAGTCATTCAATTCTTCGGATAATCATGACCTGCGGGCGTTGCAGAGAGCTGAAGGGTTCCGTTGAAAATCTTCGGCAATTATTTGGAACCGAGCATAGTACCAAGCGAACTTGTGGTTCTTTTGTAAAATTTCTCGCATTCTCCGTACCTCAGTTGCTATACAGTCAGGGTCCCAAATGCTGCCAGCAGGAGTTGAATATAACACGGTAGGTTGTCCAGTCCTATTTCTCCGTTCTCCCAGACCTGGGGCAGAATCTGGTGCAAGGCGATACTGCAAAGCAGGTTGAACGCGGATGGAATATTTGATTGTTGGTTGGAAAGCTGGCGAGTTTGTGTCAGATTATCATGCTGAATAGGGTGATCTTGCCTCTCAGCTGACTCCAGTCAAATCCTGAAAAGTTGGGGGTGTCGGCAAACCTCGGTTGTCGGTTCTCCTGAAGCTGGCGGGCTTATGAGGTAGCCTTTATTGCTAACGATAGTGCATTCGCTAACTGCATCCCCAAATTTCTGGCATCCTGGGCTGAATCCCATTGTTACTGGAGTATTCTGGTTCGAATGTATAGTACTTCATACAGCTGTAGATCCTATTTCGAATGTCTCCACCAAAATGGAATTGGCAATAAGTAGAGATCAAATACACACAATGGACAAAGATATATCTTAGTGTTGCTACTAAGTAGTTTGATCTTTGACAATTTTGTCCAGCCAATATTACTATACATACAATACATATGCCGATTGAAATAACTAGGTATACTCCCTGCTACTCCATGATACTCGTGGCGTTCACTACATATTGCCAATATCCATTCCCTTGCTTGATATCCCTCTAATCTTCTTCACTGGCTGTGCTGCCTTGAAGTCGTTGGTAAGACTTCTCACAGGGAGGTAAAGCTGTTCCTTTGCTGGTCATGACTTCTCTACGGCAATCCGTAATCATAGGCGCTCCTTTCCGGTCTAATGGTCACATGCAAGCTACACACTGTCCTGCTGACTTTCTTCATAGTATCTCCTGCTCTCCTATATTGATGAGGATGTTTCTTCTAGGATCCTTCTTGGATACTTTACCGGATATGTTCAACTCGCATTGTTTGGGCTTAGTTGCCTTAGTTCATTTCGCTACGATACTAATCATCCCAAGGCTCCTCGAAGATGACGACTCGGGTCGGTGCTACCGCCCCAAGCGAATCTGATTATTCAGCTTGAGATGTAAAATGTCCTGGTCTGATTTGGACACCTTAACTAGCTCGTTCGAATTCTTACTAGTATCTGATGGGATGATAAGCTAGCAATGATAATCAGCCAGGAGGTCCGTAAGCTCCACTAGTCTTGCTGTTCACCAATCACACTGTGCAGCGAATAGATTGTTTGAATCCTCAATCCTGTGAACAAGAGATGAGAATGCCCAGAGAATTATATCGTGTTAATTGTTGAATACAGGGAGCATATTAGTGTTGGGGTTGCCCACGAAAGCCAATGGATTTTAAAAGATATATCTTATAATAATCAGAATCATAAAATTACAAGAATAAATAAATGTTGTCTTTGCTAGTAGGTATCGTTTGTTGAACTCGTTGTTTGCTGAAGACCTATCTCCTCAACTTCGATCCTGTATATAGTTTAACGACCTCTCGGTTCAGGGTATCATTGTTTGAATCCATTCCTCTTCGACTAACTGTTATCTCAACATAATATAATCATCGGTCCATGGTATTATTGTTCGAATCTGTTCCTCATCCCCTAACTCTTACCAAAATATAAAACTCATTTCTGCAATCACTTTCGGAACATGCCATCTTCGTCTGTAGTCCCCAGATCAATCTGCCATATTAGGCCTCATGTCCCTCTGGTTATCATGTCATGACCACAACATAGTGAGAAGATATATCTGACCACTTGAACTTAACATAGATATCTCACGACACGTTATGGAATAGTTGTCAACACTCAGGCCCTTTGCGTCTGCTCTGCTCAAAGCCATCCCTTTAGCTTTGCCATGTAGTACATGGTACTTGCCAGCAAGCTGCAATCAAATCAATGACTGAGTATGGCTGTTCAGCATTCCCCATCTCGTACATGGTTTAGGCATTGTATGCTGTTGTGTGCCCATATTGGGTGATGCCATTAGAGCCCGCATACTAGCCGTTCCAAAATGTCTGTACTAGAGTATTGCCTCATATGCAATCACCCCACTTAAGTCAAATGTAAGAGTGGTCAGATACTTCTGTCACCAGTTAGGGCAAGGCAAAGGTGGTTGCTTCATCAAACCAGCTACATATACTGTAATTGCATATGCTTTCAATGAAAACACTTGGTGCCACATGACCCGATTTGATCGACCCGTGATCCTGCCTAGAATCGCCGCTAAGGACCAACCAACTGATCCCACAATCATCGTTGTCACTTGTTGGAGGAGAACCCCTAACACCCATGCATTCCATGACATATTGTCCAGGACTTGTCGTGTCTCTTTGTCTGTCCCCAGTACTCTAGGGGTGTGTCGGGCTAAGCTTAAGTAGTTCTACAGAGCCAGAATCTGTGTCTCGTAGTTGGTGTCATCGCAGAGTTGCAGGGCTAGGTTGGTCTGTGACTGGAGGATCGTGACTTGGTAGTGTACGTCCGCTATTTCCGTTGGATGGTCGCATACCTGCTGAATCTCCTGCACTGGCTGGTTTTATTGGGCCACCCAGTGGAGGACCAGTGGTGTGAGTGCGAGGTATATTCATAGTTTGGGTTCACCAATGTCTTTGATGATGACTTTGAAGATCCAGATGATGGTTGTCTGGTCTGTCACATACACTATCACAACTCAGGGTTCCTGTGATGTAGATATTACAGCAGATGAGGGACATTTACCAGTGCCAATTACACTACTCAGGTTCTGATGGAAGGAGTTTCAGAGGATTGACTACGATTAAGAGGAGCTTGGAAGCTTGTGCTGTTGCTGGTGATGCAGCAGCATTTCTCTTGGTCTTGTGAGAATTGCCGCAGTTATGTCCTTCGCACCAACTTGGCGTATCTATATCCCATTTAAACCAGGTGTGGGTGACTGAGTACCCAGTGTAGCAATTTCAAAATATGGAGTTGTCAAGTTCTAATGCTCCTCCATATGCAGCAGCTTCTGTCAGTAGCGGTTCCAGTGGTAGGGAGTATCTAAATCTTCCCATAAGTAAGTGGGAAGGTAGATGTTGTCTACCTCAGTGTGCAATAATCCTACAATACTGATGAAGGTGATTAAAGGCTTGGGATCTACCAGGGCACAATGGGTTCCGGCGAGATCAAACCACTTTGTTCGGGATGTACAGTTACTGTGGTACTTTGGCATTCACCTATGGTGATCGGTGAGGTTAGTCTCAGATAACAAATTCCGGTAAGCTGTCGGCAGATATCAACACAATCATGGCAATTGTGGATCCAGTAGCGATCGGGTGCTAAATATACCCACCAGGAGGACAAGCAAGGTTCATGAAAATTACTTCAACAGTGCGAAGGGTGTAGGCAGATACTGTGTCACAAGGTCCTCGCTGCCATGAATGCAGATTGTACTGTCGCTGTCGGTGTCTTGGTGAAAGTACCAACAGAGATCAAAGCAGGGAGTGAGGCAATATTGAAAAAACATCCAGTATCAGGTGCATGTATTGGGGACTCGTTCTAATGTAATGTCTGAGGTCAAACTCAAGTGATATGCATGTGGCAGGGCTGAACTTGAGATTCGTATTGAGGGATCGGGACAATGACATAGGTCAGGATATTTTCCAGAGTCTTGATATTACTTGATATGGAAGAGCAGGAGTACAGAGAGAAGGAAAGAAAACCCTCCAACACCGAACATCCACTCTTAATATACACTTCATCGGCCTATCCTCAAATTATTCCTCATTCTCCAATGTATGTATCACAATCTTTACTCCTGATCTTACCCACAGTCAAATCTTCCCTTTTCACTACGACAATGCCACATCATCCGACATCACAACACTTCTCTCCGCGTCCTCATCTCATCTTCATCTCCCCAGAATAGTACTTCACCATTACTGCTTCCTAACAGTTCTCGAGAACCTTCATCTCAATGTTCCTAAATATGTGACTTGCATGTCCATCGTTCTATAATACCTCCTCTCCTACCTTAATTAGTGTTACCCATTGTCCTAATTCCCTCTGCCATAATAAAATCATTGCTACTACTTATCATTCAATAATTTTCAAAACTCATGTATTCAGGTTGCATTTTCATCTCTGTATCTATGTATGTGTATAGCTACCAATCTACAGATGGCATATCTGGCCAGGCTGCAGTCGATGCTTCACAATGTCGAGGTATGGCTGAAAACTACTACTGAGTAAACTCAGAAATACCGTCCAAGGCCGTGGTCACTCAACATTGGAGATACACTAGGAGTTGGTGAAGGAGTGTAATTGGAGATACACTTGGCAGCATTGATGGAGTGAACTTAGAGATGCACTCCGAGATGGTAATAGACCGAGTTTGTTGATGTTTTCAGAGGCTGAAATGGAGAATATTTGAAGATAGACTTGGAGGATGTGAGTGGGTGTGATGGGGGGATACGCACTATGAAATCATGATTGAGTTAGTTTGGAGATGCACTTGGAGGCTGTTTTCGTGTGAGTTAGGAGATATACTTGGAGGGTGTAAGTCAGCATGTTTGGAGATATGCAGTTGGAGGCGATGATTGCGCAAACTTGGAAGTTGTTATTCAGCAAGGGTAGAAATACATATGGTATTACGGCAGAAGGAATTAGGACGAAAGGTTACACTCATTAAGGTATGATGAGGGGTATGCAGGAATCTCGGAAAATAAAGTCACTCAATTGGGAAGGTGGGGATACAGGTTCCAGAGGAATGTAAGAAAGCTGTAGGGGTTTGGTATTACTGTGGGGAGATAAGGATGAGATGTGGATGCGGTGAGACGTGTTGCGAGGTCGGAAACTGTGGCAGGGTTATACTAACAAGGGATGAATTGAGGGAGTGTCAGATCAAGAGGAAGATTTGGATGGTACATTGGAGCATGAGGCATGATTGAAGGGTGGACCGACGAAGTGTATATAACGAGATGTTGTTTGGTGTTGGAGGGGTGTCTTTTCCTTCTCTCTTTACTTGTTCACCTGTATAGCAAGAAATAGTACAACTCTGAAAAATATTTTGACTGGTATCCTTTTAATGATCCCTTAATATAAATTTCAAGTTCAGCCCTGAAACATCCCAATGCCCTGCATTTGACCGCTCACGTTTCATTGGAACGAGTCCCTTATATATACACCTAACACTGGATATTCTTTCAATATTGCCTGACTCACTGCTTTGATAACTGTTGGTACTTTCACAAAGACATTGTCAGATACATTACGATCTGCATTCATTGCAGCCACAACAACAAGACACTGTATGTGCCTATACCCTTCGAACCGTTGTAGGTAGTGTCACGAACCTTGGTTGTGCTCCTGGTGGGTATATATAAGAACAGTTCGTGGCGGAATCAAAATTTGCAAAGATTCCATCGAGAACTGCAGCCAGCTTAGCTGATGTGATATCTGAAATTACCAGCACTGATCGCTATATTTAAATGCCAAAGTACAACTGTAACGGTACTTTCTGAACCAACTGGTTTGATCCCGCCGGAACCCATCATATCTTGTTAGAACACCAGCCTCTAACCTCCTTGGAGAGTATTGAAGGATTATTAACCACTGAGGTAGACATCATCTGCCTCCCCACTTACTTTTGTCAACAATCTGATACTCACTGCCACTGGAACCTCTACTGGACAGAAGATGCCACATATGGAGGGGGTATAGAACTTCACAACCCCATATTCGGAAAATGCTCCACCAGGTATCAGTGTTCGAACACCTTGTGTAATTGCGAAATAGATACCACGCATTGGCGCGGAGAACATAACTGCAACAATACTCACTAGACTGAGGGACATGCCCCAGCAGTAACAGCAACTGGAACAGCTCCTGGGGTCCCTTTGAGAATTGTCAAGCCCAGCACACAGACCCAATCTGAACTCGACCAGTTCAATTGGCACTGTTAAATGTGCCAAATCTGCCCCAATGGACCGATCACCGGAACCCCGAGCAATGTTCGTGTCCGTGACAGGCCAGCAAACAATTAACTCGATTCTTGAAGTCCACATCGAAGATACGGGAGACAGTGGGCTAAGAAATGACCTACCACTCAGACTACAAGTTCTGTCCTCGGTGGCCCAGCACTCCCAGCTAGTTCGGATGATATAGCAGCTAAGCAACCATCCTACAGAAATACCGGACCTACACAACGATGTGACTATCCAAAAGGTGCAGAATGATTCCACCCCAATCATCTGCAAGCACACCAACTACGAGACACAGATACAGACTCTTTAGAACAACTTTGAGGTAGCCAGACCAACTCCAAGGGTAGAAGGTACAGACAAGGATATACAACGGGAACTGGACGATATTACATCGGATGGACATCAACCAGCACAAATAGTCTGACACTTTGGGACACAGTTAGCAAATTGACTATCCATAGCGTGATGGGCAGAACCAAAAGCCCCACAGCCACTGCATGCGTGCGTACAGATGTTTCCCAACTCCCCCCAATTTTCTGAACGAGACTGGTGTTAGCCAAGAGGCTGAATCACCCGACTCCAAACAATAATCCAATAGAAAGCTGCCAGCTTACCCGACCAACAATCGAAGATGCGATATGCTATTAACCAGCATCGTGCGGTCTCCTGGCACCAGATTCTGCCACATGTCCGGCAGAACAGCAAAATTGCACTGGATGACCTACCAGCTATTAAAGACCTCCTGGAAGCAGCATCTGGGGACCCCGACTGGGTAGCAACTGCAGTACAGAACATGCAGAAAACTAAACATATGAACTGCCCGTTGACTCAGTAATCCACTGAGTTTCAAGTTGTGGCCGCACATTTGGACTGGAACCATTTGGCCGTCCCCGACACGATCAGTTCAAGATAGTCCGAATAAATGGAGCACTCCATTACCTACAGTGATATCCTCAAAGACCTGCCCACATTCAAGATGGTGTGCCAGAAACGGGACAACCAGATCCCACAACCGATGGCCGAAAATGCTGCCGAAATCCAATGGAGAGCACAACCAGTGCATTACCCAGCATTCAAAGTACTGATGCCTCCAATAGCCTCCGAAGCAACGCAGGCTGGGACTGTAACAGTATTTACAGTACCAGTATCGATGGATCGTTACACAGGTTGAAGGACGATCTCAGATGATGAGTGGGCAAAGAGATTTGTAAATAGGACGTGTTTACACTGAGGATGGTTTAACCACTGACCTGTGGCCTGTGCAGTAAGGGAAAATGCCTGGACGTTCAGATATGCCGGGGCAGACAATGACGAGCCGGAGGCAACGAAGGATGCAACATGACAGAGAAAAGAGTGAGTCATTTATGGAATGGTGACTCCCTGATGATTGGAAAAAGTTTTTGTTTGAAAAATACATTACAATGTTTTGGAATTTCAAAGTTTTTGATTAGCAAGGTGGAGGTAACAGAAGGAGCAATGGCAGGGAAACATTTGTTCATAACCTGTTAATTGACCATCTGTGACCAAGTGTTAAAAACACATGCACTAATAGACTGTGCAGGTACTGGAAATGTATTTATGGATTAAGATTTTAATTGTCAGCGCAAGATTCCATTGCAGGACCTAAAAGCTCATTGTCAGGTGGAAGTCATGGATAGACAACCCATCGAATCAGCGGATAGCTCACCCCCGGCCAAAGAGGGACTAGGTATACAGGTTAGTAAGAATCAGATTCCGATGGTTGATTCACAGTTGGGACATTTTCCCATCATTCGAGGATTCCTTTGGTTCAGATTTAACGATGTGGCAGCCAGATTTTTGTCAAATCCTGTAATCTTTGGATGTCAATTGTGCTCTACACACTGTCACAATGCCCCAGTGACAATTCAGAGAGTGAATCAAGATCACCTGGAGCCAGTCTAGTAAGCAAAGATACTATGTACAACAAACATTAAATAACCTCTACTTTTCTGCAGGAACATAGTTATGCTAAATGGGGCATCCTTCTCCCAAACTGTTCAAAAACAGAGGTTGACCATCATTTAAGCATCCTTAAAAGACATCAATAATGCCATTGAAGCTAACGCTCTCAGGCAAAAACCATTGAAGGAAGTCATTTGAAAACAGCATCATGAATACCTCGGATTCTTCAACAAGGTATTAGCCGGTAGGTTACCACCACATCAACCCAATATTAACCATGATGCTAGACATAAAGATAGTGAGGTACCATCATGGGGACCACATACCACAATGTCCGGAGAAGAGTCGGTGGTAATGACGGAATGGCTTGAGGATCATAAGACAAAAAGATTGATCCTACAGTCATCATCCCTTTGCGTAGTACCGTGTCTGTTCACCAAAAAACAGGATGGGGGATTGTAATTCTGCATAGACTATCCAGATCTCAACAGCAATTCAATCAAGAATAGGTACCCAGTGCCGCTCATCCAGCATACCCTAAACCTCATAGCAGGGGCAATAATTTACACAAAGTTGGATGTCAGGGGAGCATATATCCTGGTACCTGTGAGGGAAGGAGACAAACAAAAGTGAGCTTTCGGAACCAGATATTTGATATTTCAACCACTTCATCAACAACAACCCGAGTTTCCTGTTATGGGGGTTTTACAGCCACATTTCAATAAAACATTTATAAACTATAAAACAGCCGCCTAACTAAACTTCTCTTTTATTGCTTGTGTTATCCTAAGACTCAACCTCTTGTCCTCGTACAAGAGCGCCCTCTAAAAACAGTCCCCGTTTTCTCCCTGATCGTGATAATGGGACGTATCAATAAGTTCCTCGAAAGGTAACTTGCCCATCAAATCAAATCTGCAAACGTCGTATGTGATGCCAAGATGATCGGCAGACTGCAAGACCCAATACTGCCCAGAGAAACACGTGATTTCCTCGTACCAGAGAGACAACTCTCCGAATCTTTGCACGTGATGATCGTGGGCCGTATGTGTTCTCAATTGTCTCAAGGTAAACATATATCTGAAATTCACTGACGTGGAGTAAAGACGTTATAGTGAATGTTGTTTAAAGGTAGAATTCTTGATACTATTTTAAGGTGTTCTTCGCTGGTAATGTCTGACTGTGGATTGCGGCTAGAGCTTGGTTCTTGTCCATCGTCGGGGACGTGGTGAGTATTGTATAGTCTTTCGCTGGCTCGATTTTGGCCGCTTCTCCAACGACTAGACCAATAGGTTTTGTTTGATAGCTTATCTCGGAAGAGTATTCCGTTTTGCCGCCACGAGTTCCCTTTGGTTATCGTGGCCACGCATGACAGGTTCCAAAGCATTACGCTCCTCGTATGAGGCCATCATCATGACGTGATAACAAACGCACTCCTAAAGCCAACTCATTACTTCAACTTAGACATCTTGCTTATCATTCATTCAGTAGTTGGAACATCTGACGTCACGTAGAATATCAGTGCTTTATCGCAATATACTAACACGAGGTTATTAATTCCTCAACCAACATGGCTAATCGGCTATTGCATCAGATATTTATGTTGACGACCAACCGATACTCTGCCAACTTAGATTAGGTCACCCTTATCGGGTTGCGAACTTTATCACTCCTGGCCTTTCGCAAATGACAATAATCCCTCACGCACTGCATTCTTAGGATCTGGAACTTCCGCGATCGGGGGGTTGAGCGGAATGATTTCTCAGCCTAACCGGAGGCAAGGGTGGGACGATCCCGCTTACTCGCATATTCTACATCGCGTGCTGCGCACCCACATTGCTTATCGCAAGGAGGCTGCATTGTCCCGCTATCGACGGATAGTAGATATTACATTTAATCATGCCCACCACTGATGATATTTCACATCCTGGCAATTGCGACATAATTGCATCATCTTGCAAATCCGCGCGATAAGACATTTCCTGTCGCAAACGTCATACAGGGCTCAGATGAAACCCCGCTAAAGGCCATCTGACTGACCAACATGAATTCTTCCGCAAGAAGGTGTTTTACTTCGTGAACTAATGATGCGCATCCCACTGATGGTAGTCATGTGTACTTGCTATGCAATCAACGTGTATCATTACCGCTGTTAAGAGAGAACCCCTAACATTTCCGTCTGAAACACCCGGGTGTTGCTGGCGGCTGTGACGGCTTTGATGGAACCTCGTACGATCTGATGGAGAATTATACACTTTCCGTAGCCCAGGCACCGGGTCTCAATGCATACTCATCTCCATTACTTTGCACCTGCTATAGACACCATCAAAATGACATGTGTGTTACACTCTTCGCAGGGGCTGGAGTTATGCTGTAGCTGTTCACCCAAAGTCTGGCGATGTTTATGCCTTTCTTCGGACGATAGCCACATTTTACCCCTCCGCTATTGCTATATATTAGATGCGGCACTTGTCCCATATATGTGTAGCAATGAGATTTTGTCACATATTGCAATTTAGTCTTCGCTTCGGATACCTCACTTGGTGTTGCATTTGCTTCACCATTATCGTATGTTACTGGTCAAAAATATTCAGTCCAATCCTCACACTCTCTAGTACTATACCACCTGTCCTGCATATTCTGAGTTGATCCTTCATCGGCTTGCGATGGGTCTTCCTCCTTATTCGCAACCGTATCGTCGCAATTCTCAAGGTCATACCCGTCGACATCACTGGTTCCCTGCAAAAATCTCTCGAGTTCCATCATGGGCCGTCTCGCAACCTAGCAGTGGGGATGGAATCGCGATTGTTGCTTTCATCACATTTATTGTCGTAATCCCCACTGCTCCCTGGCATCCCGAAATGAATCTTGTTATCCGTGGAATTGTTGTCTATTGGGATGTTTGGGTTAGTGCTTCCAATCTCAGGCTTCTTATGCGCCACTTAGGTGGGCAAATAATCAAGATGAATAGCATTATTAACACGCACTGCTACCATGCTGATAACAATGGCAGCTGTTGGGTTCTTCGCGTATTGTGCAAGAGTGTGGTTATACCCCCTCTGGTGGAATCTCTCCGGTCGTGTGTTCAAGGTTTTGATCCAGAACGTAAACAAGTCTGCAATGCCGGGCGAGGTAAAAAACATGCGACCTGTTACAGTGCAGCAGGATGCGATCTGACCAACGTTATTCTTGTGGTTGAAGTAGTTCTAGCAATCAGGTCTGTCGGTTTTCAGCTTTGACTTGGAAGGTTTCGGATGAACACTTTCCTGCTGTGGCATCTTCCGGAGTGAATGGCGCAACACCGTGTGTGTAAGAATCATCAGTGCAAAGAGTATATGACTGTCTTTGTTGTTGATCATCGATTTATAAATTGCATCAGCATAGTTATCACTGTTATTCGCTCGATGATCAAATTTGATGTCGATGAACCGTGGTATTGCATCAGCCCGCAAGTCAAGTGGACACTAGCCATGCGTTATCAGCTGGCGACTCTCTCTGCATTGGATTTGGACCTCGTACACCACCTTCCACATGCTCTACTTCCGGAACAAGATACTTATTGTCTGCCAGATGGCACTCAGTCAATTGCCAATGCTCTGTGGCCGATTCAAAGCGGTGAATATCATAATGCTCTGCAATGTTGTCCCTTCCTAACTGAATAAAATGGGATTAAACCTTATAGAGTTGTGCGCGAACATGGTACCGGTTTGAGTGTGTAATATCTGCCGTGGGCCGTTGATTCAGCATACCTGTTTGAAGATCTCCGTTGGGCATACCTTGAATGCTTTGGACCAAATGTTGCTTTGCTGCATAGTGGTGTTCCAGTACATCTCTATTATTTGCCAGTGTGGGGCTTCAGCTAATACTTTTGCAATGTATCCCGTTGCATAACTTACCTTTTGCAAGTCGCTTGCTCTTATAAATGGCCATCTGTTCGATATCTAGAGCTTCAGAAATCTGTCCTTTGCAAATACAAGATGCATCATGTCTGATTGACCGAATCGATGGATGCTGCGACTGCTGGAGACCATTGATCAAGGTGTACACACCGCATCCAGTCGACATTGCCACTGCCTCTAACTCGGATTGTACTCTGTAGCTCACACTCAGATGTAGATTCATCTTCAACTCGCAGCGATGGCAGCAAAGGGCAGCCGCAAAGGAAAGGGGATGGCAACTGCTAGGGGAAAAATGCTGACATCTGTTACAAATTGACACCTGTCATTGGAGCGGGACAGTATACAGGTATTCATCTCAGAACACAACATTGGACTCATCCGGATATACAATGATTGTGGGGTCAAGGATGCAAGGGACTGGTACCTCTTGCATGATGTAATCTTTCTTGAGCCAGTCATGACTCACCACATTTCACAATTCCAGAGGATGTGGTCCCACCGCAGCAGCAGGAGTTCTCAATTTCTGGAGGGGTGTGCAACGATCCCCTCATACATTGGACAAATGTTTGACCAATCGCGCGATCAAATGTACAATTGGAGGAGGGACAACCCCCTTTCCTTTGTGGATCAAGTAGACGACTCCAATCCGCAGACAACAAGCTCAGGAAGTGTTAAACGCAGCGACCAGCATTTGTCTTGGTATGGTAGAGATAATCTCAGGGCAATGATTGAGCCACCAAGCTGGCGGCAGTACAAGCCAAGCAACATCCTGGCCATTAGACCACTAATTCTGGATGAGATAATCGACACGAATGATGATGATGAGAACAGGGTGGATCCCGCAGCGCCGAGTGTTGGAAGGAGCCATCTTGGGGATGGCAATGAGCTTGACAATGGCGAGGGTATGGATGACCCGGAGTACGGTGAGACAGGGACCAGGAATGGGAAAGGAACAAAGCCTGGGAAGGGGAAAGGGAAAGGGAACGGGAAAGGAAATGGTAAAGGGAAAGGGATTGTGAAACATACACCGAGGGGAGATGATTTGTCTCATGCGGTTGCTTTGCAGTTGCAGAAGCAATGGCATGAGGCAGACTTGGACATGTTGGGCTAACTGGAGTGGGTATATATAGAGCAAGCAGCATCCCCCACCATGTCAATTTTCTCAGATGAAGATATCAACTCTGCCAAGAGTTCTGACAGCGAATCTGACTGAGAGCACAATTCTGATGTGGATATGCGCATGGAGCATGATGTGGACGCACCAGACACCCTTGATTTAGACGGTGATGTGGATAAGGAAAGGGATGGTGACAATGATGAGGAGGAAGACTAAGTGTAGGAAGATGAAGAGAAAGAAGATGAGGAGGAGGTAGAGAAGGAGGATGAGGATGAGGAGGAGGATAAGGATGAGGATGATGGCCAAGAATCTCGGACGATAGGCCAGGGAGAGATTGTAAATACATGGGCTGATGATGCTGATGCCATGGTAGACGATGAGCCAACTGTGCTATCTAACCAAGGCCAGGACATGCGCAAGCATACCCCAATGCCACAACATCCAGTGCCAGCCCCATAGCCATAAACCCCGTAGCCTCCCTGATGACCAGTAACTCCGTAACCTCATACCCTCACTGGGCTGGAGTGTTTTGGGCGTATGATGCCGCAAAAATTTCGCCCGGCGGCGCAAACTCTACGAGAAACTGAGGCTGTGGAAATCACCTCGGATGTCGATGTGGATCAGCAGAGTCTCAGTGCCTCGGCTTGTGGCGACAGTCTCCCCAATGTCCCTCCCCTTGATGTCCCTATCCCTGAGGTGCACCCTGGTTGCTCAGTTAGTGAAGAGTGAACCAGTCCTGACATTGCAGAGGAGGTATGCATTTGTGTTAGAGTCCGGTTCTTGTCTTGTGAATTTCCTCTTCTTCAATCCATTCATCTCAGGCACTGATTAAGGCACGCGTGGATGTGATTTGTCCGTTTTGGTTAGGGTTCTAGTCTTGTTAGTTTCCTTTGTTCCAATGTATTTATATCAGGCATTGATGATTACACGTATCGCCAGGATTTTGAATTGCTCAGGGTTTATTTTTTATTCATTCATTGTATTATGGGACATTGTGCATGCAGTGTTTTTGCAACTGCTGTCATGATGGTATTGAGACTCAATCAATCTCTCAAGTATCGTGAGCGTATACCCACACCAGACTGCTCAGGTCCAGCTCCAACTTTAGTCCCATTCTACAGCGAATACTCCACTCTTCCCATGTCATCGACAATGCCAGAGATGACCCAATTGCATTGCCACGAATTTTCATGCTGAAAGACGTTCACCTCAGACAGCTGGCGACTTAAACATATTGAATTACACCATCCTGAGCCCCTCCAAGTTGCAAAGAATCTGACAGTTCGCAACGTACTACGACGCGTTGAACCCACTCAGCATCGTGCATCCAACACTGACCAGTATTCGGTCGATGTGTGGGATGTGTATCCTTGCCTCGAACACGTTTAAAACATTGTAGACTCCGAGTATCAACCACCTCCACCTCCTCTCCCATGGACGGAAACTTTCCCTGGCGTCGGCGCTCCACTGAGTGATTACATCGCTGAGCCATTGGAACCCGACACTAAGGGTTGCGTTGAGATGAACCTACATAACAATCCCTACTGTCTGTTTGCGACCCGTGAAGAGTACAAATATATCCATTGTGGGATAAAGATGAAGGGTATGAAGAGGTACTATGAGAATATGCTGACGGTAGAAATCACCGCATTGCATTTCCGAAGCTTTAAAAATGGTGCTGACGTCCCGAAGCTCGTGGCCAGAAAGCCAGATGCTCACTCTCTCGAGGAGTGGGAACTACAAACTCTCGAGGATATGATATCGAATGACAATCACCAATGCCCTATGAAATACTGGAGTCGAGACATCATCAAATACAATACATAGGTGATGCGGCAGCCACCCTACACCGAGCATCTGATGTACGCCCCTCAGCTGTCCTTCAACAGCAATACGCCACCAAATCCTCTCTATACTGAAATGCACACTGCGGACTGGTGGCGGGAGACACATGTAAGCAGAAACACTGGAGGATAATAACGTGCTAATCGAAATTAAGGCACCGCTCAGACTGGGGGATACACAGGTTCCAATCATCTCCATGTCTGATGAAACACATCCCTCGAATTTTGCTGAGGACATGGAACAGTGGCCTGTATATATGACATATGGCAATGTATCTTCGAATATCCGCCAGATTCCCTCAACGCACACTGTTGTAATGGTTACTCTCCTGCCGATTCCAATCATGCACCAGAATTATTCAGCAGAAGCAGCTGGATGAGCAGTGGCAAACATACAGACAGGTGTTGAACAAAGTACTCGGGCGGGTACTCCAGCCCCTCAACTTTCAACCAAATTCTAATGCCAACAGCGGGTATTACAACATTCTCTGTATACATTGCAACTTCAGGCATTGCAAACCTGTTTTAGCAGTATGGCTTGTAGATTGCCCTGAGTACAGCGACATACATAATCTCGAGCGACATGTCTGTTTTTTGTGGGTGTCCCAACAACGAACTTGGAGATTATGTCCCATCTGACAATGAAATACCCCAGGCAGGATCACAACATATATCGAATGCTCAGCGATGCCACCACCAAGGCCGCTGATACTGAACTCTTGTCAAGCCATGTCCACCGAGGATTCAATGGGTTTCAAAATAATCACTGTATCGTGAACAACCTGCCGAAGCCCGACCTCCTCCATACAATGCAGATCGGCATGCTTGACCACCCCCAACAGTGGATTTTCAACTTCATCAAGCAGCACGATCAGCATGACAAGTAGAATTCAATCTGTTTATTCGTGGTTGCTTACTACGACCTCACACAAAAAAATATGTCATCTGAGGAGGATTCTTATTCGAATGGGAAGAAGATGAAAGAAATGAGCCGGTACCTGCGTGGGGTTGTTACACAGTCTTTACGAGGCAGAAGCCCCGCTCAGCGTCACATATTCAATTGAACAATTGAGTGCACACTGGCATTGTTAGAATTCTATGTGTATGCTGGATATAAATCTCACGATGATGCAACTTTGAGTTAAATGGAGGATGGCATACATCGATTTCACCCCTTCCAAGATGTATTCTATCTCAGGCCAGCCGGTAACAAGGCGAAGGCCAATGCCAATGCCCTGTGAATGGAACTTGTGAACAAGCAAAAGGGAAACAAGGACACAAATACTGCTAGTTGGACTCTGTCCACAAAGCGGCACAAAATGAACACCTGTCGGGATTACATCAGCCACTAGATTGATGGTTCCATGGGGTTGGATGCCAACTTCAACTTTCGGATGATCAACATGATATCTCATTGGGTCGAACGGATTCATTGATACAGAGACTTGGAAAAGTATTCTGCGGAGAGACATAAACGAGCCCATAAATCGAACCTCAAGGACGGTTGGAATGCCTCCAATCAAATCTCAACTACCTGCTGCAAGTAATCACCTTCCATTGTCACATTCTCTGTTTCGAAATCTGAGAAATCAATCTCCAACCGCTTGTGCAGAGTCATGAGAACTGCGCTGCCGCCTGCAATGTCCTCCCTTCCGGTGCTGATCTGGCTGCCCCGCTGGGCTCCCAGTCATATGCGAGGCTGGAATTCATGGGGCCCCCAAACCACCGTGATGGAAAGCAGCCAGACACTATGATTAAAGACTGCAGAGGATTACTCGACAATAGACAAGACGCAACGCACCGCGGGGCAATATAGAGTGGCACACCTGAGTTTATCAAAGATAAGAGGCTTCATACAACGTATATATCGAATGAACAACTGCACCCAATGGAGCTCTCTATTAATCATGGTGCTAAGGTTCAAGTTGAGGGTTTAGATGGTGAACGCATATCTCAGATGTGTTAATGCATGGGAAGCCAGAGCTGGTGCGGAGGAGATCAATGGAACAACTGGGTATAGGTAAAGCAATGTCTGGGGAGGTGCTATGGCGCGATGAATCGGCATCTCCCATGGCAGCTGCAATGACTATTCAAAATTAAACTCCTACACGAGGATGGAGCTTTCATCGAATACTCGTTAGCCCTGGCTATCACCACACTCACTGAAAACTCAGGTAACTTGGATCCCGCCTCAAAATTTGTACAAGTGAGAACAGCACCGGTAGCCATGGCGTCGCAAGTTTTCAGCGTGGGAAATATTCTCGGCTACACGCAGCTCATTCCAGTGATGGCTAGTAGTAGAAAGACAGGAGGCGGATGTAACGAGCGATGGATTGTCCATTGCCACATAGATCTGGCGACTTGGAATGATGTGTATAATTAGTAAAGAGAGAATTGCATTTTGGGTGGAGGTAGAAGGAACACAAGGAGAGATTTTCGCAGCATTACCCATCGCCTTGGAATCCCGTATAATTAGTGAAGAGAGACTTGAGTTTTGCATGCAGGTAGATGGCAACCGAGGAGAGATTTTCACAGCGTCACCCATTGCGTTGCAATCCCGATGCAAGCATGTACCCAATGAACCCCATCTGATGTATCGTGACGGTTGACCACAACGCCAGAGTGATTGTTTACATTAGGAGACAGACAGAACGAGGAGAAGCAGTGAAAGAGCGATTAGAGGGTGACATGGAAAGTGATGGGTGAGATTCACACCAGGCGTGGAGTAATTCGCCACCGGTCTGTCTTTCACGGCTATGACTGAGCTCATCCACCGCGACGGAGCCATTTTGCCTGGACGGTATTATTTTTCACTGATATGGTAATGCAATTTGGAGCATCAAATGCACTCACGGTGTTTCAAGGATACATCAAGGATACCAGGTGTGATGCCCTGGATTGGTTTATGTCCGCAGATTGATATGACATCGTGATATTCAGCAATTCCGTGCAAGAACATGAGCAACATGTTATGTGGATAATGGAATGCTTCCTAAAAGCTGGACTATACCTGAAGCCAGAGAAATGTGAATACCTTGAGGAAACAGTGAAATACTTCGGACTGATCATTTCAACACAACAAATCTCCATGAATCTGAATAAAGTGGATACCTCAGGAATTAGTCAGGAGACTAGAAGACAGCCAATGTACAGCTAAATAACTTCTTCAAAGTACAACAATTTAGACAGTTCTGCGACAAATATTGTATCTTCATAAAGAGAGACTGACAGTTGGTGGAACATATAACCGGATTAAATAACATGGATGCATCATTCGATTGGCCAGAAAATTAAGAACTGGCCTTGAATGTCAAGATTGATAAGTTCACAACAGTATCAACCCACCGACATTTCCACCATGAGAGGGAGGTGATGATACAAACAGATGCATCCTGGTACGTAGGTGATGGAGTGCTGTTACAGCGAGATGTTGAAGCAGCGTAGCACGCTGTAGCAGATATCTCCAAGAAGAATACACTGGCCGAATGCACATATGATATTTACAAAAAGGAACTAATCGGATTAATCGATGCGCTCCCGACGTGGAGACTGGACTGCGAGGTGGCAACACAGAAGCAGTAGATATTAAGCGTCCACTAAAACTTGGAATACTTTATGTCTAAGACACTGCCAAATTGATAACAAGCAAGGTGGGCTGAGATTTGATGAAGGTTAGATCATGAAATCGTTTACTGTCCAGGGATGTGCAATTGGAATGTGGATGCATTGGCTAGAAGGCATGGTGACCTACCTAATGGGGGCGATAAAAGATCAAGAATAATGGAACTCGTTGTGTTGAAACCATGTAATCTCCTGGAACAGTTACGTATCCTGACACAGGAGGTGGAAAAGGTCAAGTCAGTCTCAGAACAATTTGAGGAGTCATACAAGGTAGATAATCTGCCCAACAGAGTTCTGGATGCTGTAAGACAAGGCCCTTTGATGACAGAAATTGCTGAGGCAAAATGTGCCGAACCACATGCAAACCAGTATTATCGCCGTAAGATGTATGTTCCGGTCGACCAAGCATTGAAGGTGTCATCGATATTTGAACCCAACCACACAGCGCTGGCAGGTCATGCATGACGGGCTAAAATGTTTGACTTGTTAAGCTGACCAGTTAACTGCAAGACTATTTCGAAACAGGTGGAATGGTAATGACAGCAATGTGCTGAATCCTGGTGAACACAACCCAGTATAGATGGCATATTTGGAGCACAGCGACCCCTCCCAATCCTGGATGAACCATGGTTGGATTTATGAATGGATTTCATGATGGGATTACCCGATTGTGAGTGGTTCAAAGCTGTTTGGGGGAGGGTCGATCAACAGTCCAAGATGTGACACTTTGTACCATGTCACACAATGGTTGATACCTGGGGGCTGGCAGAACTGTTCCGTACAGAAGTGGTAAGGCTACATAGACTCCTGAACATGATGATCTCGGACAGCAAATATCAGTTATCGTCCATTTTCTCATATCAGTTGTGTCAAAGATTCGGCTTCAATCGACCGTTATGTACTGCCTTGCATCCTCAGGGAGATGTACAAACAGGAAAAGTGAATGGAGGCATTGAACGGTACCTCGGAGTATTCACAAGCGAACAGCAGGACTCTAGGGTAAAATGGCTACCACTTGCCGAATTCCCAGAACACAATAATTCATTGCAAACTATAGGTGGTTTCAATTCTTCCCCGTTACAGGAACTGATCCCCAAAATGTCCTTTGACGAAACCAAATGGGGTAGCCAAGATTGCAGCAAGATTGATGCTAATCGGGTACAGACCACGATGCAACAAGTTCATGGGCACCGCCGAGAAAAGATGAGGACAAGTCATGATATGAAGGAAAACGCGACCGAGGAGAAACAACTGCCAGCACCCAATATTCAGGTAGGAACCAAGGTATGGCTGGACGCCCACCACATCTGAACAACAAGACAATAAGGGGAGCAGGATTGGAAAATGTTCGTACCTCATGAGGTGATGAAGCACGTATCCCCCTATTCATTTGAGCTGGAACTACCCAAGAATCTATGAATTCATCCGGTATACCATGCCTCACTGTTAGACTCACCAGCAGAAGATCTGCTGCCAGAACAACGAGTTATCGCACCACCTTCATTGGAAGTTGACCGATATGAGGAATATCTATTTGCCCGGGTGGAGGATTCCCTTCTGTATTGCAATCAGCTACAGTATCTTGTTTGGTGGACAGACTACAACCTAAAGACCTGGGAACTTGCATGTAACATTAACAGGCTGCAGGCTCTTGACGCCTTCCACTTCAAGAACTCCTGCAAACCTGAACCATTGGAGATGGTTCTCGGGATACCTCGAACCTAGAGGGGTCATACTGTTACAACTGAAGGAATCAGGATGATAGATTACATTAATTATGGTACAAGGGCAGGTAAGCAGGAAGGTCGGACATCAAAGTAACTCATTTGGGATTGTGGGGACGAAGGTTATGGAGGAATGTATGGAAGCTGTAGTGATGTGCCTATACATTGAGGAGACAATGATGAGATGAGGACACAGAGAGATGTATTGCTACGCCGGATGATGTGGTGTAGGTGCAATGATCAGGGTAGGAATCAGCAGGTATAAGATCACCAGGAATGATTCGGATGGTACATGACAGTATTAGGAATCATTCCTGTGTGGATTGATGAAGTGTATATACAGAGAGGTTGTTCGGTGTTGGAGGGTATTCTTTATCTTCTCTCTTTACTAGTTCTGTTGTGTAGCATGCATCAATGCGACTGTTGAAAATATCTTGACTCTTGTTCTTGTCCTGATTCCTCAAAGGGAAATTCGAGTTCAGCCCTGGAACATCCATATCGCGTGCAAATTACCCTGCACAGTACAAGGTCCATGTCATTTTGGAGATGTGGCAGGGCAGTTAAAACCTATGTGCTATCCAGAATCAATCCCCCACAGGAAACAATCAGATGACAGCTGTTAGGTACATTGTGGTCAACGATGAGAATATTACAGCCTGCTGGTCACTCTTTGAACCAGATGATGTGGCTGCAATTAATTTGCTGAAACATCACCATTGCCACCACCTTTTGTATGCCAAGGACCTCCCTGGAAACGGACTAAATTAGTGAAAGTCTGCCGTGTCAGAAGAACCTAATGTCATCTAGTCCAACGTGCTGATGATAGCAAACCTCACAGTACTTCAGACATAGCATATTGGCTCAGTTGGAATTGTCACATTGGCAATCCAAATAACTGCAAAGACGATTGTTTGGTACACAATTAATCAGATATCAATGAAGGCAATGGCACTGATGATCCTGAATACCTAGTCCTGCAAGATATGTTTGTGTGGCAAATTTTACCAGAGTGGTCCGGAAACGAGGATAGTCCAAGAGACTGGCCAACCAGGTGGTACTGCTGGTAAATGAAGTAGAAATGTGAAGGAATCATGGAGCAAGGAAAAAGTGGAACAGACTGGGTCAATGTTTCACAACCTTGTTTATGTAGCTTGACAAATAGTTTCGGTTGGAGATATATTATGAGGGAATGGTGTGCAATATCTTGTGAATCTCTGTTAATAAACTAATTTATAGCAGGCACAAAAAATCATTTCACAAGATAAATCCATTCTAGTTGTATGAGACTGAATTGTGCAAGAATCATACTGCATTTAGCATTGTCACAAGTACAAGACTCAATATGTCACATAGACAACCAATAAGGTAAAATCATGATGAAATCAATTCTCGATGGCAGCAGGGTTTCAATCGACAATACATCAACATGAGTGTCAATGGATTGTCAATGATTTGTGGCCTTGTAATATGGCGATTCAATATACATTTGGTTGCTGTGATGCATAACTGAAGTATTAGCATTGTTGCAGGGAAAAGAAATAGCAACATGGTCACTGCCCCATTCGGAGAATGAGGGTCAACAGAGCATCAATCATTTTTCTGTTGTCACCTTGGGCAATTTATTCTCTGCATTGTCACAGACATTCATTTAATAGATACTGGACGACTTTAGTGGTCAAAATATCAGCAAGGTGCTGTATGCCACATATCAAATATAACCATCCACTGATCATCAATTATTTGTGGTCCTGTCAGTATGGTAAATTGGTATTGATTTGGCCACTATCATGCGTAACTGATATATCGGCAGCCTGTGTATGATCTAGAGGCAACAATCAGGTCACTGCCCCATTGTGAGAATTAAAGTCCCTAGAGTCTCGACCTTTTTAATTTTACATCTTGTGTTATTTTTACTCAGATCAGTTGCTAACATCTATTTGTGAGATATGGGCCGCCTTCAGTATCAAAACAAGTGGTGACATTCTTGCTGCCACAGGCTGGAAATCAGCGTCAACAGCGCGTCAACAGGTTTATGTGTTGCATATTGTGTAGGCAAAGTATCACGAGTTTCTTGACACACATAATTGCATTACTGCCCTTTCTTATAGGCCACAGTTCAATCAATCATAGGTAAAACACGAATACAAAATATGTCGATATTACCACTTGTAAAGCGTGCAAAAATCAAGTATTGATTGTTGAAAACGCGATTTTGATATGTTACTTTTAACAGACTGCCAAAACAAAAGCCTTGTTTGAATATATAGGTCGACCTGGTGGTTTAGACACTGACAATCTGCCCGATTCAGACTGATTGGGAGTTTCCTGTCAATTGGGACCTGAATTGACAGTTTGTGTAAACTTACAACCGAAACTGACATTTTGCAAACTGTTCCGTTTGGACCTGGACCCAGGTATGAATTGACAGTCCACCACCATTGCTAACACTAGCTATATCAATCCACTAGTAGGAGAACACAACAAGTTTCTCACCCTCCTCTTGTTGCTTGTCAATGCAATCTTCATCCAGCACTCTCTTTGTCATGCCAGGAGCGGTGCTGGTGGCAATATCATCTGTTTTCTTCGCACTATCAATCAACAGTTTTGAGGGATTTTAGTAAGCAGTATAGGGTGACTTCCCAAATATAGGGGTATCATCTTCTTCACAAGAGACTGGGTCAAACTCCCCATCAAAGAAGATAACTTCCGGCACATCAACCTTGTTTAGACTTGATTCATTGACATAATATGTCAAATGTTGTTATGGGGGTATTCTGGGACTAAAGTATAGTACTTCGTACAGCCGTAGATCTTATTTCGAATATTTCTACTGAAATGGTGTTCATAATAAGTAGTGATCAAAAACACACAATATGCAAAGATATATCTTACTGTCGCTACTAAGGAATACGATCTTTGACAATATTGTCCAGCGTTGATTATAATACGTACAATACGTATGGCAATTGTAATATCTTGTCATATACCCTGCTACTCCTCGATACTAGTGGTGTTCCCTACGTATCAGCAATATCAGGTCTCCTGCTTATTCACTAGTGATGCTGTCTTGAAGTCATTGCTGATATTTCTTGCTGCGGAGTACAGCTGTTTCGTTACTGGTGTTGACTTCACTTTGGCAATCTTTAATCCTATGCACCCCTTTGCGGTCCGATCGCCACGCACAAGTTAAACACTCTCCTGCTGAATTTCTCCTTTGTATCTTCTGTTGTCCTGTACTGACGAAGGTATTACTTTCACGATCGTTCTTGGACATTTTACCGCATATCTTCATTTGGCCTTGTTTGGCCTTTGTTGCCTTAGTTGCGTTAAGAGGTTTTTCTGTGATACTATTCACTGAAAGACAACTAGAAGTTGACTACTCAATTGGGTGTGGTGGCCCCAAGAGAATCTGATTATTCAGATCAAGATCTGAAATGTCCTGGTCAGATTCGGACTCCTGAACTAGCTTGTTCAGATGCTGATTATCATCTGAAGGGAAGATCCTATAGCGATGATAATAAGCCAAGAGGTCAATAAGTTCGACTAGGCTTGCTATCCACCAAACACACTGCGTGGCGAATATAGTATTTTAATCCTCAAACCTGTGAATACGGTATGAGAATACCCTGGGAACAATATCGTGTTCATTGTTGAATACCAGGAGCATATCAGTGTGGGGGCTGCCCACGAAAGCTAATAGATTTTAAAGGATATAACTTATAATAATAGGAATCATAAAAACACAATAATAAATAAAGGTCTTCTTCACTGGTAGGTATTGTTTTCTTAACTTGTTGTTCGCTGAATACCTGTCTCTTCAACTTCCATCCTGTATATGGTTCCACAACCTCTCAGCCCAGGGTATCATTGTCGGAATCCTTTCCTCTTCCCCTCACACTTATGTTACACAATATAAACTTCGGTCCAGGGTAACATTGTTGGAATCGTTCCTAATCCCCTAATGCTTCTCTTGATATAAAACTCATTTCCCGAATCACTTTCCGAACAACCTTGCCTGGTGTATCGTCCCCTGATCATTGTGCCAGATTAGGCCACGCATCCCTATGGTTATCGTGTTATCACAATACAGTGAGAAGATATATCGGGCCACTTTAGTCAACTGAACTATCTCGCAACACATTGTAAAGGCATACGCCCGTGTACAGCCTCATAGGAAGGAATATCAGTAGATACGGTTGAAAACATGGATGTTAATATTGTAGAGTAGTATAAAGGTAAGATTATCGCTAGAGATCTAAGGCTCGTGGCGAGCCGACTATATAAAGCAGGGATTACCCGGCCCTGGGCACGTTAGGTGTAGCCGTGCCATTACATTATCCCCCTCTTTAGGTGCAGACCCCCTGGGCTGCATATTCCCGTACAAGAGTAGAAAAGGAAACAATCAAACAACCTTTCAACGTACGCAATCGTACGAACCCATAAGTCCCACAACCGATGAGTACCGTCTCGTAGCCATTTGGCGGATCCGGCGCTTGGGGAACCTCCCGCTCCACTTGACTTATCTCTGGAGCGGGTAAAAACCCGTGCCGACGCCATTTGTACTGGGCCGAGATCCAAAGAAGTAAGGAAGTAATGACAAGAGAAAGAGAAAGAAGGAACATCCAAAGTAACACTGTCCACCATATCTCCACTGTCAGAATGTCTGGCATCCGCCCATCCAATCTCGCACTCGTAACTCGTACCATGTGTAGCTCATTGTCGGAATTAGACACAGTCATCTCGGTTCAATCTCCAATCATAGTATGAGCCTCGTCTTGACTCGGTGGCATCGATGGTGGCTTCCACTCGCTGCTCAGCATCTCCATCGATATCGCCATCGCCATCGCCATCGCCATCGCCATCGCCATCGCCATGTCCGATTGCATCGGTATATCTGACTTGTAAGCATTCCAGTAACCGGTCATACTCACCATACGTTCAAGTGCGCTAGCATATGAGCTCTCCCGATTCGTCGTGAACAACTCCGCAGGCCCAGCCCATCATTGATCACTGTTGCTGCGTTGGAAGTCATATTCGCGCTCAGTCAGCACGGATGAAGCAGGCTTGAATTCTCGGCATCGATTGTAGCTTCTGCTCTCAGTATCATAGCCGTCGGTGATGGTCAATCATATACGACCTCGTATCTATCTCGTCAGCTTCTCATGTAAGGGTCATTCATACCATATATATTCAAGCGCGTTTCCGCTCTCCCAACCCTCGTGCATAGCTTTGTACGCCAGCCTCGATATCTGATATCCTCTCTTGCAGCCGGTGGCTCTCTCAAGGTGCCCGTCAGTTGTTATGTTCATCCTCCTTCAGCATCGGGCAAGTAGGCTTATAGTCCTCCAGTATAGTCGTGCGGCATTCCTTGCGGTGAGCCATTTGGTAACATCCCAGTCGGTGCCTTCGGTAGAGGGCTCCCGACAATCCTCTTATTGAATCCCAATTTGCAGTCCTTCGACCGTGATCTTGGTCGCCACGAAATCTCAGTGATCATCTCTTGGTAGTTGTCTCAACTGTCTCTCATGATGCCATTCTGTGACTGTCTCTTGCGATGCGGTTTGGGGACTGTCGCTCGCGATGCCGTTTGGTAGAGTATGTGGTACATTCAGAGATCATTTTCGGTCTCGTTCGGAACTGCTTTGGTAGACATTATTGCACTCGTTCGGCATAGATCAAACTCGCTTGGTCTTCTCATCATTTCTCCGGTGCTCTTGCAGTCGCACTGATCCTCCTCCTTGTTGGTGCACTTGTAGGTACACTTGGCATCCGCCCTGTGCTCAGTGGACTTATCATCTCCAATTGCTCGCCGGCTTTCCTCCGGTTATGCATTCCGTTCCTCCTCCAGGTGAGCTTGCTGTCACATGTCTGGGTATCCATATCATCGTTTTCTGAGTCCACCTGTCGTCTCATCTCCAGGTGAACTGTTGACTCTTCTCCACGTACACTTGTTGACTCTGCTAGCGATCTCTCCCAAGGTACGCTCATTGACTAATCTCCAGCTGCGATTCTCTGCCGGTAAATGCACTCCAAGGTGCTTCCTCCTAGTACTTCCGGTACGGTCATCGCCCTTTTGTACGACGTAGCTCCGCCGACGACTAATCTATTACGGCTGCTTAGTGTGCTATATCGAGTGGTTAGGCTTGATTCTGAAGTTGATTATCCAGTAGCAGCTGGGTATCTCGGGATTGTCGAGACTCAGTTGGGATCGCCGAGACTGAGTAGGGATCTCATTCGGGATTGTAACTTGTGCATGCGGTTTCTTGATTCATCTGTAGGTGTGTTTGCCATCACTTCTTTGCGTGCACTTTCGCCGTTCTCGGAGTACAATTGTTGCTTCTTCTCCACATGCACTTGCCGCTGCCAGCCTGCTCTATTGGTGAATGCGTTTCATGGTGCTTCGTTCCTGCACTTCCGGTGCGGTAATTCGCGGTAGGGGTTGTTCCGATTCCGGCACTGTCATCCCCTTCCTTAAAGATCGTTGCTCTGCCAAGATTAATCTCGCAAGGCTTGTGCAGTATCGGCATTGTAGCTGTAACTCGGGATCTGATTCGGGATTGTATTCGGCACTGGAACTCGGGCATGCAGCTGGATAATTCCATATCTCTGAATCGTGCTCTGAATAGTGCTCTGAGTAGTGCTCGGTATCGTACTCGGTGGAGGGATGCCGCTGCAACACTGTATGTCTTCAAATCCACGCTCAATTGTAACTTCGTAGATTCATATTGGAACGGAGATTAATTGTCATCCGTCTCCCGTGATCCATCTCCTGAGACCCATCTCCTGTCAGCCATGTCCTGTCATCCACCTCGGTCATCCATCCATATCTGGTCGCGATCCATATCAAGCCGCGATCCATCTCCGGCCTGGATCGATCTCCTAACATCCATTTCAAGTCGCAATCCTTCTCTGGCCGCGATCCATCTCCAACTGCGATCCATCTGGCTTCGGCCATTTGTTCCACCCTGTGCATAATTGCGCTCATATAGGCCGCATTCCGTGACTGCTCCTGTAGCTCTGTATGCCCTCTAAAGGTCATATTTATTGACCTCCATAATGTCCGTCTTCCATTGACTCTTAATTGCAGTCCCATAATCCAGCATAAGAAAATACCCACTTATCGATCCGTCCATATGGCATGGGATCTTTAAGTCCAAATCCATGATCCGGCCTCTTGAGCACGTGATCTTAATCCACACAATTGCGTGAATATCGCTCAACTCAACTCTGATAAATTGTAATCCGCCAATATGGCAAATTGTTGCCGGGCTCCAAGTCGATTGCATGGTCAATTGACCGATGGGGCGGGAGTGACCCCGCCTTGGCTTTGCTGATAACCTCCACGAGATTCTCCGTATATAGCCGGATATGTCCTCCATCGTCTGTAGGCACCATCTTTGTTATTGTGCGGACTCCATCTACAAACGTTTGTTCTCAATTCGTACAAGATATGGAGCGGTAGGAAGGAATATCCAGGAGCCCGAGTTAAAATGGTTCGCCCATGGAAGAGCCAAGCCCCGCCGTCCAGTACTCCCTTTGTGTCTCGGCGTGCCGGTAGCGGTCATTCAAGGTCCTCATTGTTGGTACACTCTTCTGCCGCATCTACCGCTGCTGCTCCCTGCTCGCCCGTCCAGTGCCTGGTACCTATCTCAGGTTCACCACTAGACATGCTTTCCACGGTCACTTACAGCAGCCCTATAGTAACTCCCACTCTTAGGAAGAGGGTCCAAACGACCTCCTCACTGGCCAGTCGATCGTCAAAGGCATTGGTTCCAAGTATTGAAATATCCGGATCACCGCCACCTGCTTCGGAACACGCCTCCTCCCTAGCTGTGATCCAGGTACATTCCCGGGGCATTCCTGATGGCCTGCCCGGTCCACTGCCACCTCTTGTGCTCACCCTGGGGTTGCAGAGCCAAAAGTCGAATGCTTTGCTAGTCGACGCTAATTCTCCAGCTCACAGTGCATCAACCGCGGCTGCCACCATGTGTACGAATAAGCTCACTGAGCGAATCACATACTTGTCACACCCAATTGGGACTGTCTGACAACCAAATACTGTCCATTCCCACGTGGGGATACAACACATCTATTGAATCTCCGCGAGCCTTAAATACATGCTGAATCTGCTGGTCTCCTGAGAGTGCCCAGACGGTCCATCATGTAGCCCCGTGGATCCTGAGAATACCGGCTACAAAATAAAAACCATCTCCATTGTAATCTTAAAAACACTCTTCGTATGCCATCCTATGGGCACATATCCGTACTCGCTCGTTGGCCTATGTTTGATGAATTTGAATAGAGTTGGCCCAGATGGCTCTCACTCCTTACAACCATCCGATTCGGTCGTCCAATCAGGTGCCATAGGTGATAATTGACAACGGTAATTGTGAATCGTATCTGCTAGCCACTTTAGAACATGTGGAGTAATTGTACTTCCCTTTCGAAGCTGCCACACGATCTGCGATCGCTGCTACAGTATCTCGAACTCTGCCCCTGTTGATAGCCGAATGATACCGGTAATCATATCGGCAATCATTTGGTAATCATAGTTGTATTATTCCTCAAGACTTCCGTAGTTGCTGCAGTAAACTCCTAACATCATCAGTAATATAGAAGACTCCATCGAGTCGTGTAGAAGGTAATCGCGATTGGAACTGCCATCTGTGGCATCGTTAGATGTGAATTGTGCGTATCGCGTGAATCGCCCTGATCTTCCGAGGGTGCACTTCGCAGCTTCGCTAGGGTGAAGAATATTACCGTAGGTGCACTAGGGTGTGCGATTGTGGCCTGTGTCGACTCGGTAGTTCGCTTCCTAATGCGCTCGTTGGACATGATTCGAGGGAATCTCTGGAGAGGCCAGCTTCGGTATTGCCAGTGACGCTACTTTCGGAGACATATGGGCTCTAGAATCGATCCTGCAATCGTCAATTGACTCAGTTGGAAGGTAACTTATCATATCTCATTGATGCCGCGATTGATAGCCTTCGAGTTCAGGTATGATGACTTCGTGGCAATTGACTTTGACTGACTTGGTCGCTGACGCGTCTCCTGGCTGGTTGGAATCTGGAATCAACTCGGAATTGTCTATGCTACTGTGAACCTCAATTGGGCGCACATTTCATGCCTCATTGTATCTGCGGTTCGTGGATCTCAAGTCCATATGACTTCTCGTCCATAGCTGTCGCGATGCGTCTCTGGTCGATTGGCGTCTGAAATCTGCACGAAACGTCTCTTCTACCGTTGACCACAATTCGATAGTCATATCAAGCCACTTCGCTTCTGCAATCAGTGCTCCCCAATCTGTATGATATCTCGCGAGTAGACTGCGTGTTGTGATGTGTCGGAAAGGGGTAATTCATGAAATCCAGTATGCCAAACGTATCTGAAATTGTAAGAGCGATAATAGTGTAAAGGCATACGCCCGAGTACGGCCTCGTAGGAAGGATTATTTGTAGATACGGTTACAAACGTGGATGTCAATATTGTAGAGTAGTTTAAAGATCAGATTATCGCTAGAGATCGAAGGGTCGTGGCGAGCCGACTATATAAAGCAGGTATTACCCCACCACGGGCCAGTCAGGTGCAGCCGTGCCATTATACACATCTTGGAATAGTTGTCGGTTAAGGCCTTGGCACGTAGTCTCCGCAGCAATCTAAGCTAACATTTCAACTTCGCCACGTATAACCTGGTCCAAGCCAGCAAATCTGCAATCAAATGAATGGCTGAGTATGGCTGTTCAGCATTCCCCATCTCGTACTTGGCTTATGTAGTGTGTGCCGGGGTGTGTCCATATTGGATGATGCCATACGAGTCCCCATACTAGCCATTCCAAAATGCTTGCACTGGAGTGTTACCTCATATGAGATCACCGCACGTCAAGTCAAAGGTACTAGTGGTCAGAAATAACTGGCACCAGTATGGCAAGGCGAAGGTTGTTGCTTCATCAAATCTGCTGCGTCTCCTGGAATCGCATATGCTTTCAATGAATCTGCTAGGTGTCAAAAATCCGATCTGATCAACTCAATATCCTGGATAGACACCCTACTAAGGGCAACCCAACTGATCCCACAATGATCATTGTCGCTTGTTAGAGGAGAACCCCTAACAAATGTTCACTTATTCTCTGGTTCTAGTAGAGAGAGGTGGAAAGGTTTGATGCAAATGCTGGATATGCTATTTGTTGCATAGTGTATATTCTCTGCTGACAAGAATCAATAAAGAATGTTAGCTGACTTTGTATTCTGTGTGATCGTATATGTCTCATCATGTGCATAATTCCTTGCAATAGAATTGTGATCGGCGATGTAAGACATACTGCAGGCCTCATCCAGCCCTGTTTTATCAGGATTATCAATTGTTTCTTGGATTGAGCTTCTCCGCACTAGAAGCGTGCATTCAGGCATGGTCCCAAGGTCCTTGTACCAGATACACATTGCTGCTGATGTGATTACACAAAAATGTTCCGTAATTGCCACAGCAAGTCTGTTGATATAGGTGGTAACATTGGCAAATTTTGATGGAGCGAAATATCTTGCATCCAATTCAAGGGTTCAGATGGAGATTGTGATCGTGGTTATGGGTTGATGGTAGCAGTAACGAAGTAATGTGGTAGGTATTCAAGAACAGTATTTAAGGTTTAATAACAAAGCTCAACCTATGATAATGAGGTTTAGTAGATGGCCTACCCATACCACCCAATGTGACCTGCTGATGCAGTTTTTAAACTGCATGATAGTTGCCAAAATATAATATCGCGCAATGTGTAATTGTCGAAGGTAAAATGAGGCAGTAGCCATGCAGTGTCAAGTACGTGTCTCCTTCAGTGTCTGCTCCACAATGATCACCATGCAGTGTTGTATTAACCAATGTTTGACCAAGAGGATGGAACCCACATCAGCCACAGCACTGATCACGCAGGCAGCCATAAGCAGGGACTACTCTCCAAGCGTAAGATACAACAGGATCGGGATGGGGTTTCACTGTTACCATCTCGTCTTGTATCTAAATAATTTATGCTTTGGAATGTCCTTACAGTGAGGTAAGCTTAGTTGCCGGCAGCAGGAAGTCGCCTGTTCGAAAGACAGCTGGACCATGTACTCTTGCCAGCAAACCTTGTAGCAGGTGATTGTAGCTGATTGTAAACAGTCTACGCAAGCATTAACTCAAAATATACTCCAGGATACTCGAAAGAAACCGCATGAATACATAGACGAGTACATATGCGATAAGTTCAACTGCGCATTGACATATCGATCATATAGCCTTTGAGTAGTTAAATATGTAACATTTTTGGAGTTGGAATATATTGAACCTTGATGAGAAGTAACGTGTAAAGGCATATGCCCGTGTATGGACTCATAGGACCGTATAACTGTAGATACCATTGCATACTTGGATGTCAATAGGGTAGAGTAGTATATGGTAGTTAAAGTGTGATTATCGCTAGAGATCCAAGGCTCTTGGCGTGCCGACTATATATAAAGTGGGTGTTACCCGGCCCTGGACACGTATTGTGCAGCCGTGCCGTTACATTATCGCCCTCTTTAGATGCAGACCCCCTGGGCTGCATCAACCCGTACAAGAGTAGGAAAGGAAAGGAAACAATCAAACAACTGTTCAACGTACGCAAACGTACAAACCTATAAGTTCCACAACCGATTAGTACCATATGGTAGCTATTCTGCGGATCCGGCGTAGGGGGAAACTCCACCTACACTTGACTTATCTCCGGAGGTGGTAAAAACCCATACCGACGCCATTTGTACTGGGCCGAGATCCAAAGAAGTTAGAAGTAATGAGAACAGAAGAGACAGAAGGAACATCCAAAGTTACACCGTCCTCACATCTCCACTTCCGAAATGTCCGGCATCTGACCCTCAATCTCACATTCGTAGCTTGTAACAAGTGTAGATCATCGTTGGAATTGGACACAGTAATCTCGGTGAAATCCGTATTCCGCAATCATAGTATGAGTCTCATCTTGACTCTTCGGCATCGATGGAGGCTTCCGCTCGCTGCCCATCATCGTCGCCATTGCCATTGCCATTGGTATTGCCATATCAAAGTTGTAAGCATCCCACTAACGAGTCGTACTCACCAGACTTTCAAGAGCGCTAGCATTCGAGGTTTCCCAATTCCTCGCTTACAATTCTGTAGGCCCAGCCCATCAGTAATCATTGTTGCTGCATTGGAAGCTGCTTTGGTGGTTATATTCGTGCTCAGTCAGCAAGAATGAAGCGGGCTCGAGTTCTCGGCATGGATTGTTGCTGTTGCTCTCGGTATCATAGCTGTCGGTGATGGTCAAGCATATTTGACCTCTTATCTATCTCGTAAGCTTCTCATGAGATGGTCATTCATACCACATATATATATTCAGGCGTGTTTCCTCTCTCCCGACCCTCGTGCATAGCTTTGTACGCCAGCCTCGATAACTGATATCATCCCTTGCAGCTTGTGGCTCTCACACAGTGCCCGTCAGTAGTTATATTTGTACTCCTTCGGCATTGGCCAACCAGGCTTATAGCCCTGCAGTCTGGTCGTTCGGCATGCAGTTCGCCAAGCCGTTTGGTAAACATCCCAGTCGGTGCCATTGGTCGGTAGGGCTCCCGATAATCCAATGTTCCTGCGCCCTCCATTCAAAGCAATCCGGTAATCTCCTTTTGGTAGTTGTCTCAGCTGTCTCTCATGATATCGTTCGGTAACTGTTGCTCGGTGGCGTTCTGTAAACTATTTCGTATGTTCGGAGATCATTTTCTGTCTCGTTTGGAACTGCTTCAGTAGCCATATTTGCCCTGGAACGGCATAGATCCAACTCGCTTGATCTTATCATCATCTCTCCGGTTCTCATGCAGCCGCACTGATCATGCTCCAAGTCGGTGCACTTGTAGGTACACATGATATCCGCCCTGTGCTCGGTGCACTTATCATCGCCAAATGATGGGTGCGCTCGCCGGCTTTCTTCCGGGTATGCTTTCCGCTCTTTCTCCAGGTGTGCACACTGTGACTTGTCTGGGTATCTACAACGACGTGTTTGCTTGTTGACTCTTCTCCACGTATGCATGTTGGCTCTGCTAGTGATGTCTTCCAAGGTACGCTCAATGACTAATCTCCAGCTGCGATTCTCTGCTGGTAAGTGCACTCAAAGGTGATTCCTCCCAGCTCTTCCGGTCCGGTGATTGCTTGCAGTTGGGGTTGGTTTTTATTCCGGTTGCGTCATCCCCCTGCTGTATGTCGAAGCTCTGCCAATGACTAATCGATTTCGGCTACTTCGGGTGACATATGGGTTGGTAAGACTTGATTCTGAAGTTGATTTCCAATAGCAGCTGTATTTCTCGGGATCGCTGAGACTGAGTCGGGATCTCATTAGTGATTGTTATATGGCCCTGCGGCGTGATTTATCTATCGGTGCATTTGCCATCACATGTCTGGGTGCCTTTTCTCTGTTCTCGGAGTACAATTGTTGCTTCTTCTCCATGTGCACTTGCCGCTGCCAGCCATCTCTATGGGTGAATGCATTTCATGTTGCTTCATTCCTGCAATTCCGGTACAGTAATTGTTCGTGGTAAGGGTTGTTGCGATTCCTGCACTGTCATCCCCCTCATTAAAGATCGTTGCTCTGCCAAAGACTAATCTCGTACGGCTTCATTATGTGAGGTAGCTGTGTGACTCTGGATCTGATTCAGGATCATATTGGGCATTGTAACTCGGGCATGTAGGTGATCAATTCAGCATCTCTGAATAGTGCTCGGGATCGTACTAGGTGGAGCCATACCGCCGGTACATCGTAAGAATTTATATCTGCGTTCCATTGAAACTTCGTAGTTCGCAATCAAACTCAGTGATCTCGGCAATGGTATAACTTCACTTAACCACAATATCATCATACAAGGGAAGCAGATTGATCGTCATCCGTCTCCCATGATCCATCTCCTGTCGTCCGCTTCCTGTCAGCCACCTCGGTCATCCATCTAAGTCTGGTCGCAATCCATGTCATGCCACGATCCATCTCCGGACGGGGTCTCTCTCTTGTCGTCCATCTCCAGCCGCAATCCCTCTCTGGTCATGATCCATCTCCGGCCGTGATCCAGTTGGTTCCAGCCATTCATTTCCACCCTATGCATAATAGCGCTCAATAGGGCCGCATTCTGTGACTTCTCCTATAGCACTCTAAGTTCTCTAAAGGTCATTCTTACTGACCTCCATAATGTCTGTCTTCCATTCACTCTTCAGCGCAGTCCCATAGTCCATCCGGTGAAATATTGTGCATCATAAGAAAATACCCACTGATCGATCGATCCATATGGCATATGATCTGTAAGTCCAAATCCATGATCCGGCCTGGTGACCATGTGATCTTAATACTCGCAATAGCGTGAATCCTGCTCGACTCCACTCAACTGAAATATGGCAAAATGTTGCTGGGCACCACATTAATTGCCATTGGCCTATGCGGTGAGAGTTTTTCCGCCTTGGCTTTGCTCAACCTCCACGAAATCTCCGTATATCGCTGGCTTAGTCCTCCATTGTCTGTAGATACCATCTATCGTGGTGTCGGCTCGTTCTCCAAACGTTAGTTCTCAATTCATACTCGATATGGCGCGGTATGAAGGAATATCCTGGAGCCCAGATTTAAAACGGTTTGCCACAATAGGGCCAAGTCCCGCAGTCCAGTACTCCCTTCTTGTCTCGGCGTACCGACAATGTTTACATGAGTATACCCTTGGGAACCATTTTGTAGCCGTTGCGGCCACTGCTCCCTGCTCTCCCCTCGAGTGCCTTGTGGCAATCTCACCACATGAGATGCTTTCCTCGATCACTTCCAGCAGCCCTATACGAACTCTCAATCTTAGGAAGAAAGTCCAAAAGACCTCCTCACTGGCCAGTCGATGGTCAAAGGCATTGCTGTAACGGGCGGGGTTGGGCGCGGGTGATCTGGATGTTGCAGCACTGAGCTCGAAGTGCATATCGAGGGACAAAGACAAAGACAAGAGTCAGAATGTTTTTTCCAGATTCGTACTTTTGATTGCTATACAAGAGAACGAGTAAAGAGAGAAGAAAAGGAAATCCTCCAACACCAAACAACCTCTCTTTATATACAATTCGTTCACAACCTTCGAATCATCCTTTATGCTCCAATGTACCGATCGAATAATTGTCCCATGATCTTGCACATCTAAAAACTCTTCGTATCAGTACAACCACGTCACAACATCCGACATCGCAACACTTCTTCCTACGTCCTCATCTCATTCTTATTGTCCTACATTATTCCCACACCACTACCGACTTCCTATGTTCCTCTAGAACCTTTGTCCCCGCTTTCCACAAATGAGTGACCTCCATTCCCCTGGTTCCTGCACATCTTCTCGCGTACCTTAAAGAATGTAACCCATCACATCCCCAATTCCTTTGGTCCGTAACAGTATCCCACTCCTAGCTTCGAGGTCCTCCGAGAACCATTCCCAAGGGTCCGTATTTCCGGGGGTACTGTTCATGAAAGATGCCCACCGCCTGAAGCCCGTCAATGTCGCTAGCAGGTTCCCAAGGTGCTTGATCATATCCCGTCCACCAAATCACATACTGTAACTGATTCCGATCCATCCGGGAGTCTTCCACCCGCTCCACCTGATATTCTCGGTCACCGTCCACTTCCACTGGTGGAGGTGGCGTAACCTTCTGTCCTGGTAATGGATCTCCCGCAACGGGGTCCAACAGCGAGACGTGACGTACTGGCTGGATTCGCAGGCCTCTGGGTTACTCAAGTTCGTAGGCATAATGGGAGACCATCCGCTTCACTGTATACGGTACCAGCCTTTTCCAGTCCATCTTGCGAGACGGTCTCGTTGTCTGAATATGTCGTGCGTCTAGCCATACCTTAGTTCCCTTCAGTATTTGAGTTGCCGGAAGTCGCTTCCAATTGCCTCCTTCCTCCATGATATCCTGGCTCTGTCGCATTTCCACCGGGAGGTGTTCGTGAACCTGATGCGTCGCCATCTGTACTTGGTCCGCATCAATTGCTCTGGAATCTCCTGAGGCCTCCACCGTTTCTTCGAAGGTCATCCGGGGATCCACTCCTGTAACCACAAAGAACGCGGAACATTTTGTGGTTTCTGACGTTCCATTATTTGCCGCGAACTGCGCAAGCGGTAGCCACTGTACCCAATCGTCCTGTTGATTGCTCGTGGATATCCGGAGGTACTGTTTCATGCTCGCATTCATCCTCTCGGTCTGCCCATCGGTGTGAGGATGGAATGCTGTAGACAATCGTCAATCCACGCCAAGCCGTTCGCACAGCCTGTTCCAAAACTCCAGGGTGAACTGTGGTCCTCTATCGGATATAATCGTCTTTTGTAACCTGTGCAATCTCACCATTTCCTTCAGAAATATCTCCGCCAATCCTCGGGCATCAATGGTTGTTCTGCAAGTCACGAAGTGTCTCATTTTTGACACTGGATCCACTACTACCCAAATGGCATCGTGCCCTTCACACTATGGTAATCCCGTTACAAAATCCATTGATATATCTTCCAATGGTTTTTCCGGGACCGGAAGGGGTCGTAATACTCCGAAACTGGCATGTCTAGTTGTTCCTGACTTCTGACATTCCGCGCAGCTCCGTACATATCGATCCACCTGCTTCCTCATCGTCTTCCAGTAATACTGTCGGCTGAGGAGGTCGAACGTTTTACTCCTTCCCAGGTGTCCTGCTAACGGGGTATCATGATATTCTTCTATGAGGCGTAGATGTAACCTCGGGTCCTCTAGGACATACTGTTTTCCTCGTTAGAATATCCGTCCGTCTTGTTCCGAGCATTCCACCACTGTGATATACTTCATCGAGGTGCCCTGTCTCACTGCCTCATGTATATTTTGTACGAGATCGTCATTCTCTGCGGCGTCCCCAAGTTGTTCCTGAAGTGCTCATGCTATCATTAGATTGCTCGCAAGGACCCGTAACTGCTCCGGAAGATTTTCTGGTTTCAGCACCACTTGTTCCATCGTTTTTAATCTTTCATCCCCCCCTCAGGTAGGTCTCTAGGCCTTCTAGTCAACGCGTCTGGTTTACCCTTGGATTTCCCGGGTCGATAGACTATCTCATCATCAAACTTTGACAGAAATTGGGCCTACCTGGCCTGTCTCCTGTTCAGAAGTTTCTTCGACATGAAATATTCGAGGTTCTTATGATCGGTTATAAGTTGTAACTTGTGTTCTGTTCCCTCACATTCTGGTCTCCATTCTTCGAGTGCTTTAATGATTGCCATTAATTCTTTGTCGTAATTATTGTAATTATACTCCGCTGGTGAATGTTTCTTGGAGAAGAACGCTACCGGATGTAACATTCCCTCATCGTCCCTTTGAGACAGTACTACTGCGGATACGTAATCTGATGCGTCAGTCTCAATTATAACTATCCTTCCGTGGTCAAAGTGTCGTAGGGTGGGTGCGGTTGTACACTTCAGTGTCATTACTTCAAAAGCCCTCTTCTGATCTTCCAACCATTCGAAGGGGACGTCTTTCTTGGTCAGTCTCGTAAGGGGTTCCGCCACATCGGAGTATCCCCTAATAAATCTTCGATAGTAGTTGCAAAACCCTAAAAATTATTGAACTTCAAAAAGGTTATTCAGGCGACCATTCGCGGTCCTCTCCTCTCGTGACCAATTTCGAACCATGTCAATCTTATCTAAATCCCTGGATATTTCGTTTGTTGATATAATAAGTCCCAAATATTTGACGGTTTTCTTTATTAAATTCGCTTTTCTCTGGTTTCAGGTAAAGTCCCGTTTTGAACAGGCGTTCCATAATCCACATGACATGTTCTTCGTGTTCCTTGATTGAATTACTATCTATTAGGATATCATCCAACTATGCAGAGGCAGAACGATCCAAGGCCTCTCGGATGGTATCATTGATATATCCCTGGAAGTCCACTGGTGCATTGGTAGTTCCGAACTGCATTACCATAGGTTCAAATAGTCCATATCTGGTGCGGAAAGCGATCTTATGTTCATCTCCTTCTTTCACTCACACCAGATTATACGCTCCCCTCACATCTAACTTAGTATAAACCCTCGCTCCTGCTATCAGGTCGAGGGTTTCCTGCATGAGGGGTAAGCGGTACCTGTTCTTAATGGTCTTGCTGTTGATATCCCGAAAATCGTTACAGAACTGGAGTCTTCCTTCGGGTTTCTTTGGGAACAGACATGGTGCGGCATATGGGGAGGAGGATTGTCGTATGAATCCCTTTGTCATATTATCCTCAAGTCATTCTTTCATAACAACCAGTTCTTCCCTTGACATCTTATAGAGGGGACCCCAGGATGGTGTCTCGCCTTCCTTAAGTCGAACCTCGTGGTCAATACTGGGTCGATGTGGTGGTAACTTATCAGCCAATACCTTACTAAATAGCGGGAGGAACTCATGATACTGCTTTGGTATAATTTCCTCTTGGGGTCTTTCCTTAAGATCTTTAGCCTCAATGGCTTTATTAATATCATACAGTGATGCTTTCAAGATGGTCAACTTCCCCTGTCTTACTGCCCGGAAGAAGGAAGCTCCATTTAGTATGACAATATTGCCCCGAAAAGGTTTTGGCTTTCAGATGTCTGCAGTCCATAATTTGCTCTCCTCATATACTGGTTCTGGTGGTTCCTCAGTGACCCCTTGTACCGTAACAGGGGCCTCCTGACAATGATCCACACAGTATTGAGAGCCAAACGTGACAGTATTTGAAGCAAATCTAACCGCAATGTCATGCAATCTCAACCATGGGATTCCTAACACAATGGGATAATCTCTCAACGTCGTGACAAACATCGGGATCCTTTCCTTATGATCTTGTATATTCCTACCCACCTCCGCCAGGTGGGTTATGTCTCCTGATTGGATGCTTCGGCCATCGATAACTTCGACTTGTCTCTTTCTCTGAGTTCCTTTAGTGGAACCTCATGGTGACGAGCAAAATCTTGATCCATAAATGCGATTCCTGTAGCCCCACAGTCTATCAATGCATACGTTTGTATCATTTGATCACGAATGGTTAAGGAACAGGTTATAACCAAATGTTTCCCTTCCATTGATCCTTCCAGTACATCCACCTTACTAATTGAAAACCGTGAAATTCCAAAACATTGTAAAGAATTTGAATCAAAACTTTTCTTGTCAATTAGGGAGTCACCTTGCCCTAATTGACCTGCTCTTTTCCCTTCTCCTTCGAGCCTTCTTCTACCTCCTTCAGTTCTGCACCTGCCGCCTTGAATGATCGGGCCTTTGTCCTCACCGCACAATCCACCGCTCTGTGGTTAAAGCAGCCACAGTATAAACACCTCCCATCTGCAAATCTTTTCGCCGTTTCCTCGTCTGATATCCTCCCCCTACCCGCGCAAAGGTCCATTCGCACTGGTTCTGATTATCCCGAAACTATTCCGGCGGGTGCATTCTCAGGGGCCTTCTGGGGAGTTGGTGCTCTTGGTGTGCTTGGGAATCCTATCGAGGAAGTCCATTTATGTTGCGTGGCTTTCTCTGCCTTCCTTTGTCGAATTTGGTTGTCACGTTTCTGGCACAACGGCACAAACGCAGGAAGCTCATCCGGCATAGCAGAATGTATAAAGGAGTCCTTCATTTCTTCCGTCAATCCAGACCTCAAGACGTTTCGAAGAGCCGATGGATTCAAATCCAGATCGGCGGCAATGACTTGGAACTCAGCATAATACTGAGAGAACTCTCGGTTCTTTTGTTTAATTTCCCGCATATTCCGCTCCGCGGTAGCCACTCGGTCTGAATCCCTAACAGCTGCTTCCAGCAGTTGTATCAAAGCTGTAAGGTTTACTAAGTCAATTTCCCCGTCCTCCCGGATGTGTGGCAGGATTTGGCGCAAGGCGAGACTGCTCAGGGGGTTGAATGCGTACCTCATCTTCGACTGTTCGTCGGGAAAGCGGGTGGGTTGGTGTCGGATCATCATACGGAGTCGTGCGGTCCAGCCTTTCAACTTGGTTCGATCCAATCCTGAAAAGTGCGGGGAGTCCGGAAACTTCTGTCCTCTGTCCTCCTGTCCTTGCGAGGGTGTTGGGGCTGCCCGTACGGCTAAGGATAGCGCATTGGCTAACTACGGCCTCAAACTCACGGCTTCTGCGTTGGCCTCCCTCGCATCCCGTGTCACATCGTCCAGCTCTTGTCGTATGTCGTCATCTGTCCCCTCCACTCGGGGGGTCCGTCGGGCTACCTCTAGTTCTTTCCAGAGGGTTGCCCACTGTGTCTCGTAATTGGTGTGGTCGCATACGGGCGGAACGGGCTGCACTCGTGCCCAGAGGATGTTCTCTGATTCCACAGGTCTGTTATCTCCACGGGGTGGATGCATACTTGATGTATCTCTCGTACGGGCTGCGAGTACTGTGCCACCCTGCTCAGGACGTGTTGTGTCACCATCAGCAGTTCGACATTCTCTGTTTCTGTGGATTCTCTGAGATTTGTCCCGAGAATTCGATTGATTGTCCCTTGGTCATGTACTGACACCAGGGCCGCTCGGGGTTCCTGTGATCCGGACATTGCAGCGGATCAAGCACATCTACCTGTGCCAATTGAACTGGTCGAGTTTGGAGGGGGTGGGTGTCGGTGGTTTAACAACAATCAAGTGGACCTCAGGGGCCTATGCTGTTGCTGCTGTTGCTGGAGCGTGACCCTTGGTTTCGTGGGTTCCGCGACAGTCGTGTCCTTCGCACCAACAAGGAGTATCTATCTCGCAATTCAACCAGGAATGAGCTCCCCAATACTTAGTCCGGTTATCCCTAAATACTGCGTCGTCAAGTTCAAGGCCTCCTCCATACGCAGCAGCCTCCATCCAGTTTAAATTCCATGCGTATGGAGTATCTGATTGTTCCCAAAAGTAAGCGGGGAGGCAGATATCGTCTACCTCAGTGTTCAATAATCCTTCTATACTTTGGAAGGCGTTCAAAGGTTCAGGTTCGGACAAGGTGCAATGTATTCCAGCGATGTCGAATGAATTCGTTCGGGAGGTACAGTTACTGTCGTGCTTGCGCATTTGAATATGGTGATCGATGGGGGTAGTTTCGGATATCAAATCCTGTAAGCTGTCTGCGGATATCGACGCAATCGTCGCATATATGCATCCAGTAACGTTAGGGTCCTAAATATACCCAACATGACGAGGAGCAAAGTTCGTAACAATACCTACAACCGTTCGAGGGATGCAGGCACATTCAAGTGTTTTAATTCCTAACTGCCGTACTCGCAGATCGAAATATAACTGTCAGTTTCTTCGAAGAAGTACCAACAAAAATCAAGGCAAGGGGTCAAGCAATGTTGGCAAAACATCCGCTATCAGGTGCATATATAGTTGACTCGTTCTACTATAACGGGCGGCGTCGGACGCAGGTGATATGGATGTTGCAGCACTGAGCTCAAAGTGCGTATCGAGGGACAAAGACAAAGACAAGAGTCAGAATGTTTTTTCCAGAGTCGTACTATTGATTGCTATACAAGAGAACAACTAAAGAGAGACGAAATGGACATCCTCCAACACCAAAAAACCTCTCTTTATATACAATTCGTTCGCAACCTTCGAATCAGCCTTTATGCTGCGATGTACCGATCAAATAATCATCCCATGATGTTACACACCTAAAAACTCTTCTTATCAGTACAACCACGCCACAACATCCGACGTCGCAACACTTCTTCCTACGTCCTCATCTCATTCTTATGATCCTACATTATTCCCACACCACAACCGACTTCCTATGTTACTCTAGAACCTTTGTCCCCGCTTTCCACAAATGAGTGACCACCTTTCCCATGGTCCCTGCACATCTTCTCGCGTACCTTAACAAATGTAACATATCACATCCCCAATTCCTTCTGTCAGTAACAATTGGAGCGAAGTATTGAAATATCCGGATCGCCGCCACCTTCTTCGGAACACGCCTGCTCCTTAGCCGCGATAGCGCTACATTCCTGGGGCCAACCAGATGGCCTGCCCGGTCCACGGACAACTCTTCCGCTCAGCCTGGGGCTAGCAGAGCCACCATTCGAATACTTTGCAAGTAGAAGCTAATTTTCCAGCTCACACAGTGCGTCCACCGCGGCTGCCACCCTGTTTATAAATACGCTCACTGAGCGAATCACATTCTTGTCACACCCAATTGAGACTGTCTGACAACCATATACTGTCCATTCCCACGTGGGTATACGACACATCAATTCAACCTCCGCGGGCCTACAATACTTGCTCAATCCGCTGGTCTCCTGAGAGTGCCCGGATGGTCCATCCTCTGGTAGCCCGGTGGATCCTTAGAATCCCGGATACAAATTAATCATCATCTTCATTGTATCCTTACAAATCCTCTTCGTATGCCATCGAATGGGCACATCGATATTCAATCGTTGGAGACTGATCCACTTTCTTTGACTTGTTGGAAGAAACTGAACAGTTGGCGTAGACGGCTCTCTCTCCTCGCCACAATCTGAATGGGTAGTCTAATCAGGTGCCCAATGTGAGAATTGTCAATGGTAATTGCGAATCGTACCTGGGAGCCGCATTAGAACATTCGGGGGTTATTGTAATTCCCATTCGGAGGTGCCACTAGTGTTAGCAACGGGTCCAGTTTTGGACCCGGCCGGTTTTATAGATCTGCGTGGCAACGGCCTAACCCCATCAAAAATCGACGATTTTTTAAGCGCACCTTGACTTTAAGGCCACAAATATTGATCAGAGAGTTTAGTGTT
>Ga0307515_10000979_pt1 | contig 65317 bp, 51 predicted proteins | sample 17_EM_MG_FD_194513 | JGI IMG/M metagenome (GOLD analysis project Ga0307515, IMG submission 194513) | Populus trichocarpa ectomycorrhiza microbial communities from riparian zone in the Pacific Northwest, United States - 17_EM | ecosystem: Host-associated > Plants > Roots > Unclassified | place... | reverse complement strand
GTGCAGAGGGCGTAACCTTTGAAGAAACAGGAGTCAGAAATAGTATGGACGGAGCAGATGCTCACAGATCTTGCATCACGGTCAGAATAGTATTTGAAATGATTTTCGTATAATTTTTATTATTTGCGCTAAGACTTCTCCGTCGACGGCCGTCCTTCCGTCCGTCCCCGTCCGGCCTCAAAAAGACGGCGCCGTTCCGTCCCCGCTCAGGACGGACGGCAAGCAGCCGTCCCGTCCCGTTCTCCGTGATGTCGGACGGACGGGACGGTTGACAACACTGTGCAGATTTGACGCTGCGCCATACTGCTGGACTATCCTTATCTAAAGTGGTTCTGTAAGGCTAAAACATCCCAGGAGTTAAGGAAACCTCCCGATCTGTGGAAAGGCGCAGAACACTAGTTGGGGTAAGGTTCAGAAATGCGGACTAGTTGGTCCTTAAGATATCAAACTGGGGTGCGGAGCTTAGCAGATTCCAAACCACATCGCCGGCATTGATATTTTCCTAAACCTGTACTGTGAGGAAGGAGGCAGCCTTGACTCTATCAATTATTTATCATGTCAGCACTAGCGTTGAAGTGTGGAGAGTATGTACCCTAGTCGAATGTGTAAGCTACACCCTGGACAGCGGCTAGCAAGACGGATCAATCGAAGGGCACAGACTCTCCTCGCCCACGGCATCAAAACGGAGATTCACTGGGTTCCGGGACACTCCGGTATCCCCGGGAACGAAGAAGCAGACCACCAGGCGAATGTAGCCCGCGATGCAAGTGGGGACACGGCAATAGAGTGGCTGTACACCTCGGCCTCGAATATGGCCAGACGGATCCCTGAGGGAAGATCAGCAGCCAAGGTAAGTTGGGAGGCCGACAACTGCAGCAAGCACTTCAGCTATGGACTGAAGGGCAAGGCAGGGACCAAAAGACCTATTCCGATGACAAGCGTGAAGTGATTAGCTGCCAGGTGTTATCGGCTACAATCCGGGCATGCGCCCACCTGAGTTTAGGTAAAACAATTCGGTGACCGAGAGGAAGGCAGGTGCTGGTGGTGTAAAGGGACTGTGGCCCAGACGTGGGAGTGCCTCTTCCGCCACTGCAGCTGGTGGAGAGACCAACAGAGCGCACTCTGGAAAGCGGTGAGAAAGGCCAAGGGCTGGAAAGCAGGCAGATGCCGACATGTGCAGGTCTCTGAGCAGTTTTCCATGGAGGAGTGTGATCAAGCGGTGGTAGATTTCCTGGTGGCTACTGAAGTCGGGAAGTTCCTGCCCAAGTGAATAGCGGTACGGAGCGGGCACAGAGGCCCACGGCAGCGGCAACGGGGTTATATCTTTCTATCTGTCTTGCTTTTCTTTTCATTTGTCAGCGGGGACGAAGAGTAGCGGAGGGGAGCTACACCATCTGGCCGGCTAGCCCGGAGGCGGAGGGGATATCAGTTCCTGTCATACTCTAGTAAGAGTGCATACAGTATGAATAAACAACAACAACAATGATCAGAACTCACCCTTTTTCCAGTCTAATCTGAATCACAAAACGCGTCACGACTTCAAATCACTAGCAGTAAAACCTTTTTCATGCGTGATTTTTGCAGTTGCATTCTTCATGGTTGTGATATGATAATGCTGCCAACATACGTTTTCTCCACTACACCGCTTTCTCTAATTTTGCACTGTGGAGTGGGCATGAGAAACCGACCCCCCCTGCGGACAAGGTATACTGATCGTTTGTTCTTGCATTCGAGTAGGGTATGTATTCTCCATCGCCTGAGAATATACCCACATCAGCAAATGTAGAGCACAGTATCTTGGATGGGGGATCGTGAAGAGGTGAGATCGATAAGATTAGATTGATTGATAAGATGAGCGACACTTTCTCGGCCAGAATTCACACGATTGAAAGTTTAAAAATGTTACCAGAGCACACTACACAACCCCTCGAGCACAAATCTTGAAGCCTTTTGCCTTACTCGCCTGATCTATAAGAACGATATTGTGGCAAATATAGACTAACTGCTATAATTCATAACTTCTTCCAGTATAGATGCTGGTATTAAAACGTTGACGAGATATCCATCTGCCAGAAAGTGATGCGGTTGATAAGAGCTACCAATTATATGTAATCGATAAAATGCGGATTTATACATGGCATGGTTGGTTGTACTCGGACGAAATCGGGGGTGATTTAGCTGTGAGATTTGAATATGGTTAAGGCCGCGCGAACTGCTGACATGGGTTTCAAATCTGCTTCCTCAATTCCCCCCCTCTGATTTAGAAGTCCCTGCACTTCCAATCTTGTCTTCCATATTCGGCCGAGACTGTACCGGCAATTACGGATGATACGCTTTTTCTAATTGAGAGCTCAAAATCCGCACTGGCTTTGGAACCCTCCCCTACTGAGCATCTTATTTTGGGTTCTGACAGCAAAAATCTTTGATACAATATCGTTCTGACCCTGAGACATGTAGTTGATCTGGTGATACAAACACCCGTTCTGACTGCTGACGTATCATCCGCAATTGTTAGTACAGTACTGTGCTGAAAGAGGTTGGAACGACCCTCTCAAAATGCCAGATTATGTATGAACTGCGGTGAAATGACAGTTCTGGTGAACAAATAGAGGTAAAGTGACATCTAGTCTAGACGAGTGATATTTGGCGTGGGATTGCAAATAACTGTTTTTGATTTACCAGTGCATTCATCTACTTGTTATTTGAATGGGAAAGGTTTATAGAGTTGCAACAAGCTGTACTACTTAGTAGCTTAGTGATTGTTAACAGCCTGACTACAGATACCTGCGGCAAGCAGTTTGAGTGACAAACTTTTGCTTGTAAACTGGCCTGCAATAACACTTTTCGGCTATGTTTATAGAGAACCAATGATGTTCCAACCTCATCTGTCGGACAGGACTGTTTCACTGTGTCGCTTAGTCACTCGGCACTATTGTCCGCTTTTCTTACTGCATGTGTACCTGCATCGTGAGCCTCAGGTCCGTTTGAAATGCAGTTGGTATATGAGGATATGCCTCAGGAGAGCGGCTCATATCAGTGCAAACGGATATGCAAACGGATACAGATATGGTGACGAATATGGCTATGGATATAGGAGTCAAGTCTGTATATATACGGGCCTTGAGGCCTCGAGAGATCAGTCAATCAACAAGTCTTTCTTGCATTCAAAAGTAACATTTCTCACTCTATCCCCAAGCACCTTGCCAGAAACGATCCTCCTTCGCAAAAGCAAGTGAAGCAATGAATCACGATGGAAAATATATGTTTGGAAGGTCGCACAAAGCCATAATGGCGTGTCTGAGAGGCGCTGCTTGCACTAGCGAAACGGGTGCTCTATAATACAGATTGTGTCGCGGTGAAGTTTTCTATGGGGGTTAAAGCTTGGATGAATGTTCTGATCGGAATTCCACAGCTGGTGTTGCATGGTGGGAATGGGAAAACAAGAGGAAACGGCACAGGACAAAGCTAGCTGCGGATGGTTGTGTTTTTAGAGATCAGTAGAATTTCACATCACAGTTCTGGAAGAGAATACAGTTGAATATACACTATTGAGCTCTCCTACGACCACTACACGTAACGTGTTGCTCAATCTCCCCGTTTCCTCTCCCGCTAACCCCTCATATTCGTTTTGGCACACCCGACAGAAAGCAGTAACATCAGCGTGCGTCAGTGCAGTAGGGGTGAGGTGTAGGATGTACGGAAGGTGCGTATGTTGAGAGAGAGATGTTAACAAGACAGTAGTAATAGAGAGCTGTAGCCAGCGTGAAGGAGGCGGATATTTATACTAGGTTATAGATGAGAGTACTAGATCTTGGATATTCATTAACAAGTGCTGTACTGTAGAAACATTTCGGATGCCCATTCGTGCAAGCTCAAGATGTACCACTTAATGAACCTGATCATGAGTACGGTAGTAACACTGTGGACAATTCAAGGCTGATGATGTTCGAGATGCTCTGGAAGATATCCTTCACGACCTGATGATCTGGGTGGCAACGCGCACAGCATCGGTAATGGCGTTACGCATGCAAGTCAAGGCTATATTTATTCGGCGTTCCATCTCGAGATGAGGACATTCAGAGAAGCAAATCGCTGCGTATCTGCTAGATATTAGTGTATCGGTTATGAAATCGTCGCCAGGCACATATCTACAGTAAAAAAACCATTCTATCTCCGTGCCTCCATGATCCCACAGATAGCTGTGGTGTTGCTTCTTGTTGCTCACCTGAAGTTTCGGGTTAGGGTTATAGCGTTAGTGGTGACGGAAAGAACGTTAGAGTGAGGTGAAGTTGTAACGATGAACTCAGAAGAGGATCACAGACACAGAAAGCATTGAAAATGAGAGAGAGGGATAGATACGCCAGGGTTGGAGTGTATTTGGTAGATGTTGTGCAAGTCAAGATGAGGTGTTCAGATTAAGCGGAATCACAGCTAGAGATGTCCGTGGCGGATTCACCATAACCGATGTCAGAGCCTCTTCACAATATAAGGTACCACAGCGGAAGAAATTTCCACAGTTACGGCGATAGCGCAACGCTTCCCTGCGTGTCCTCAGCCGGTGCGATTGCCGGCAAGACGAAACCAATCAAAAGCGTTCTATATGTAGTGTGCTATTGGAATCTTCGCCTAGCATAATAATTGGAGCACAGTAGCCAGGCATCCACAATTTTCGAGACAAAACCACCATGTAGTACCGATGAGTGGTACCGCAACAACCGGGCAAACTCAGGACTTCAAGATAGCTGCAACGAGCTGAATGGTAGATAGATGAACTGAGAGGAGTCTCTGTTTGACTCGGAAGGAAGTGGAAGTGGTACGTTTGTAGCGGTAGTGTGGGTAGCACTGGTAGTCACATGAGAAGGACTGAGAGCCCTTATGAGGCGAAAAAGGTTGCATGACTGATAAGAGTGATTCAGAGTGAGGTGGCGGCTCAATGACTATCAACACGACATGTTTCCAGCAAGAGGCACAACGGAAAATTGTAAATGTATACGACAACAGACTCTTGGGATTGTCGGGGCAGTTTGCCCTTTCCAGCCTTTCGGATCTCGGTGACAATAACGATTCTCGCTAACGAGACGAATCGGGCGTCAGAAATGTATTGGAAGGTTTGCAGGATCGCTTTAAGGAATGTTATACCACCAATGAAACTATCAAGTACCTTCTATGCGAATGAAGATATTTATGGAGTGTACTCACAGTTATTTGCGAATGATTGAAGCAGTGCTGGCAAATCCGGTCGTGGAATCCGGCAGCCTGCTCGGGTAAGTCGTGGGGCATGATCCAGACCCAACAAGCCACGTCGCGTTGATGATCAGGTGGGCATCGGTCAATCTTCTGATGCCCCTCCTTATATTGTGCAACCTGCAGTATATTTCTTAAAAGCACAGTCTTCGTATACTTCTCAAAAGCACACTCTTTGCATACCATAGTTTGTGGCCATTCGCAGATTCTCCAAAACTGCATATCACCACGTTTGCGACTCTCCACCTTCCTAAGTAGTGTTTCACATTCGTTGCTTTCTCTAGTTCACAGCTGGCTAATTCCTTCGTCGTCTCTAAAGTTCTACTAGCATATGGTAATTGGCATTGGACAACCTACTTCTAGTTGTGGGGCGAATACAGACACCGATCAGTTTTACAGATTATGATCCTGAGGCCATTGAACACCCTTCCAAATGCCATTCGAAACACAGTTTACCATCAGTATCGTCTGGATAAACAGCTCTCATCTCACTGGACGCATAGGTCACCGATTACACTGGTGTCTGGCACTGTTGAATTGCCGCTTCATTGCAAACCAACTTGTGAACGAAGTCGAGGGTATGTGTTGACGTGAAATACTAGTTTATGGAACCGTTGGAGAACGATCGCGACCGGGCCCACTTTCACAAGCTTCGGGTACAATGATAGCAAAGCAATTGGAACGTTCCTAATTGCAGTGATTTGCTTATTCTTGCAGGGAAGACAGTAGTAAACCGGTTGCATTAAATTAAAAATTTCTCACCCAATTCTTTCGACTTATCGATCATCTAATTTCTAAGACATTGTCTAGATTTCTAGCAAATCACAACCATATTCGCCATGCATTCCTTACCGGAGTATCCCCCGCACAGGATGGAAAACTGTCTCAGGATCTTCGAATGTTTCGCCGATTGGCTAATCATTTCGCGTACTGACCACCAACGAAACTGCGTCATTTGCTCTTGTTTTTCTAATTGTACTCTTTTGCAAGACATGTGATGGAGATATGACACAGGATTCACAGGCATTTTAGACAGTATTGGAAGGAAGCAATGCAGCTTGCATGCAGGTCGTCATTGAATTCTCAACTTCTTACGTCTGTACTTTTGGCCTAGATAGCGATAGGTGGTGGCCAAAGTTCTTCCGTTGGAAGTCGCATGTTACTTTGAGCTCAACTTTCGCTAGATCAAATGCAGTCAGTGCCATACAGATCGATTGAAAATAAGGCTTGAAGTAGCTTTTACGCGGTGTGATATTCCTCTTTCGCGAACAGTAAGAGGCCGGGCATGGAATGGAACATCCAAATTGCATATAATATCCGTAGTCGAATTGATTTGTTTACACGATTAGTGTAGTCTGTGATTGGTTTAAAAACAAACAAGTAACATTACAGCTGATTTTGATTCGAGGATCTCTCAACTTTGCTTCGGAATCTGGTAGCACACTCATCCGATTTTATAGTGGGGGACGCCTCTAACCTGAGCAAAATTGAGTGCGGAACGAAAATCGGACGTTACACATATAAAATGGCCCCTGTCACACATGTAATTTTTTTTTTTGACCATAGTGGACATTCTCTCTGAGCCCCAATTTTATAGCACATCAACCACAACAGATATTTTACTTTTGAAAACTAAGATCGATAGAGCTCCTTAAACTGAGTCGATCTTAGTTCTCTAGCTGAAAAAGCCTTTGTTTTGGTGGCCCTGAAAACTATCTATGAAGCAGGTTCAAAATACCCCGCTCGAAGGCGTCCCCACCATAAGTTTTGGAATGCAGTGTAAGCGCCCTTGGAGACACATTCAAAGTTCAGCGATAACCAAATAAGATCTTATCTTACCAGAGTCATCTTCTCATTGGTAAAGGTGCCTGAAATTCAGACGACTAGTGGATGTCATGCCGCGCAGATTTGCGGCTGATCCGCTGTCATTTTTCAGCGCTTCGTTCGGTACTTGGGTGCGGGGTCCAAGCCGAAAAGTCGTCCTAACACAACAACGGGAAGAACCAGATTTCGATGCCGCAGTCACCCTAATCCAATACAAACACGTTACTCGATGTATCTGGAGTACTTGGACCAGCTTGATTATTTTTCTAGATTGTCAAACCTTCCCGATAAGGAGACCAACTACTAACTCTAGAACTACGGATCGGATCGGGTATCAATCATCCCAATGATTTAGTTTATATACCGTACGAGTAAATATCTAAATAGCGAGATATCTAGTAACGTGGGAAGTTATGGTGCAAGTCCTGATTGAGGAATTGGAGCTTAAAGTGTTTGCAGTACATTAAACCGACCACTAGACTTATGACACCGTACTGGCCTGAGACACCGGTTCATAGCACTGGCACAGACCTGACATGCTGGCAATCAACTGGTCTGTTTAATGGACGATTAACTGTTGTGGGACACGTCAACGGCCTGTCGGAAGCTACAGCGGCTCGCCCTTCAGCTCGATCCGAATAAGGCTTGGTAATGTGGGAAGGAAGGCTGTTCCAGACCCGGTAACACATCTTAAATCATTCCTGCAATTATCAGCTCTGTTAGGCACTGTACATATATATGAAACTGCACTTTCGTGCCGACTCTGAGAACTGCCAGCCTACTAAAAATAATGACAATTGCACATCCCAATTTGCGAACTAGTTAGAGTGCCTATTCGAGAAAACGCGTGCACATCCTTACTCGTCGATTTGAATACGATTGAATAACTGATATCCAGGACCGCCGGATTCTATATGCTTCGAGATTTGTATCACAAATAAGCATAGTGCTCAATACTATGTGTTCGACTAGATAATATGATATATCCAACTTCTCAATATGATTGCGTGGAGTTTGTGCTATTCTAGTATACGCAGCGGATCAAACATCCGAACAGCTAAAGTCATTAATTATCTATCACAGAATATCACCCGTTCTCCGTTCCTCGATTGCAAAACTACGGTCGATTTCGCGTGTGGTCGAATCATATGCGAGGATGTATCCTGAACGGCATAAACGGTATTGTGAGCTGAACAGTAGCACTGTATTCCTGAAGCTTCCACAACACCCTCATCCTTGTTGATGTTCGGAACACCGTAATAGTCAACACACCGTAATAGTCAACACACCGAATAATACACATCTGCTTCAAATGCTTTACTCCGTAAATTCTCTTGGAACTACAACCACGAGATATTGGTCGTTTTGTTGCTCCCCCTAGGTCGTTGTGGGGAATCGTGAGCCTGGAGAGCAGTGATTCATCTACCCCCAGCAGATTCTTCCCATGTCCTCCGTTGCTGGGTGGATGCAATGCATGCAGAATATCACGAGGAGTTGCAGATGCAGTAGATCGCTGGTTTTCTGCGCATAATCCGTCGTATGGAGAGCTTAAGTTTTCAACAGATAACCCCGGTGCCCTGGAAAGGCAGACTATGACACGGCTTAGAACATTAATCGCAATAGCACATATGCTCTGACCGGTTGGCTAATGCATCATTTCATCACCGGCTTGCAAACGGACGAATCCCACGTATCGACCGGAACTTATCTCGTGTGATAGTGACATCGATGAGCTGTTCCATGGTGAAACTCGCTGAGCCCGGTGGACAGGTCTCAGAAAGCTCCCCCTGAAGCGCGGTCAAGCTGATAGGCAATTGCCGCGATACTTAAAGTCCATATTACCGACAGCTTTTCTTCGTCAGTGTACACCGTACCCAATCCACCATACGCAATCCACCGTACGCAATCCACCGTACGCAATCCACCGTACGCAATCCACCGTACGCAATCCACCGTACGCAATCCACCGTACCGAATCCACCGTACCCAATCCACCGTACGCAATCCACCGTACCGAATCCACCGTACCCAATCCACCGTACCCAATCCACCGTACGCAATCCACCGTACCGAATCCACCGTACGCAATCCACCGTACCGAATCCACCGTACGCAATCCACCATACCGAATCCACCGTACCCAATCCACTGTTACTTCTCTTATTTTCACGGAGACTCTTTCATTCCTACCCTGCAATACCGTGCTTTCAGTAACTTTATCCAAAATCTCCAACCATCTCAAGACGTATGCGTCAGTATGTCAACTCAGTTCTCCGCCGGCTCTGGTGGTTCGCTGCCATTCCGACGATTTGGCACATATCCCTCGTTTCGTCGCTCGTAATACGGCAATCCCAACCCTCAACAAACAATACGGTTTCTCCGGAAGTTCTCTCAGCTGGTCAGGAACTACAGAATTGCGCTTCGGCCGTAATGATTCCGGTATTGCAGTTTGTGATCACCAACTACATTGCCCACGCTTTTACGGTACGATTCAGCCCTGGATATGGCAAATTTTATACAATCATCTTTTCCTTGAAGGCTCTCGTCTTTCCCTGCTTTGGGCTCTTGACGGCTTGCCGGGCTATGGAAAACCGTACAAGGAAAGAGGATCCTTTGATTTGTGCCTTGAAGGCGGGGGCCCTATGTACAGTTGCACGCACTGAGGAATGGAAGCCAGAAAAGGGGGACATCATATGGGTGCCGCAGCGGTAAGTTCCTCTCCATATGGGCTCTGTGACAACATTAGATATATATCAGTGTGTCTTTGAGGATCTTTGTAGCTGTGGGGAGTGGGGCTAATTCTGAAACAGAACGGATATCTCTACGACCGAAACCAAGACCTCAGCGAGCGGGGCGACTCCTATGACACAGGATAATGGCGATGAAATAGCGACAAGTGACACCCCCAAGCTGACAGCGATGTACTGCAAAGAAGAGGGATTAGAAGGTTTACAGCAGTGCTATATTAACGTGCACGGCCTATGTCGCCTACCGCGCACGCACGTGCTAGGGTCAGAAAGTGAAGATGGAAAATGCAACAGTTGCAAACATCGCCAGCATGCTGCATGCCCAGAAGAAGCACCAAGTACCAAACTCTTACATTGCCAAAAAGGTCAATACATGCTGGTTCGGCTTCCGCCGCACTGCAAGGTCAGGTGGAAAGGTAGTGAGCGTTTCCACAAAGATCTTAGAAGGTTTCACTCCCCAGAGAGTTCGGGTTTCATAGAGGTGAGTTTTCAGTCGGTTGAGACTGCAGAGTACCATCGCTGAATTGAATATAGATCCTTAAGAAACTTTGCTTTGGTTTCATAGTGGGTTTTAGCCGTCCAGATTATGCCGAGTAACATCGCTAAATCGATTGTAGTTCCTCAAGAAATGTTTTCCCAGCAACAATACCGCAAACCAGAGTGGGCGTCCGGCAGGGTCCGGCGGCGGCAGCGTTCCGGAGTCATCCGGTGGTGACGTCAGTCACCAGAAACCCACTAATGCCGACGATAAGAGGGTCGACAAGCACTCCGTCGGGAGCGCTGATCCTTCGGAATCAAGCTCGGGCGAACTACCCTATTTGGCCAACAACGACCTCGGTATTGCGGGAAGCCAGAGCCTCATTAAATCGTTCATTGCGCTCGTGCAGCTGTTCTCTATCATCCAGATCCTTAGGGCGGATAAGGTACACGACTACGGTGCCTACCAGTTGACTTTGATCCCTTACGCTTTGATGTCCTTCGTCAACATAGTGAGCGGTTTCTTAGCCCCTTCTTATCCGGCGGTCTATATGGTAGAATCGACAGTTATGAAAGAAGCTCGGAAACGAGGAGGTGTATTCGATGGGGTTGTAGGGCTTCTAGACGAGGATGAGGAAGAACAAATAATGAGGAAAATGATCGCAGATGGAAGAGAGTTGGACTTACCGACAGAACCAAAAACAGCACAAAAGGGGGGAAGATGGAAACGTCCGCGTCAGAAAAGACCTTACTCTCTTATAAGCTATGGCGATTTCTATGCCGCGGACAATGAAGTATTTCGCATGGGAGGATATTTCCATCATCTAGCAAGAAGCTTCCCGATACTTCGATTGCTCAAGGATCCTTTCCTCCTCGAGCGGCTCGGACGCAATAATTTCTATTCGTTGATCACCAAGCCCGCCAACGACACCAAGGAGCCTGCCAAGAACACAAACGGCAAGAAGAAGAAGAGAGAAGATAAGACCATGTCTTCGCAACGTATTTTCCAGGCTCTGTTCAAGACGAAAGCGCCCAAAGACAACCCCAAGACGTACCTTGCTGTACTAGAGATTGGAAACGCTAAGCATACCCCAGCAGTTAATAGTTTCATGGCATTTTTAATGGATGTGGTGATCCTTACTGCGCTTGCGATACCGTATGTGACGATATACGCGCTTACAGGATTCAACGCGCCAAGTAGTCCGGAAAGGGTGCATGGTATTGTCTTTATGCTCTGGCTGACAGTTGGCGAGGTGCTTCCCTTCCTTCTGATACCGTCATGGAATTTGATCAACCTGCAGTTTTGGAGGGTTAAGTTGAATAGGCGGATACTTGAGGGCTTTCTTTCGACTTCTGTTTTCACCGGGGCGGCATTGGCTGGCTTTTACTTCGTCGGGGAAATGAGGTATCAGGATTTAGTTCAGCAGAATACTAATTGCAGTAAGTCCAAGAACTTTAATGCTTTATGAGCCTGCCACTGACTACAAGTAGCTGCTGCGAGAAACAACCTCGCCGGCCTCAATAGGAACGGATCCATTTTTACCGGTTAGAGGGATTGATACAACATGAGTGTACAGTGTTGACAGGTGTGCGATGGAGGCTCTTAATTATCTTTTTGTTTAATGTCTTGCTGTCTTCGTTCCTTCATTGCCATCATGTACTATCATTGAAATGGATCTTGTGTGTTTCCTCATTTTGCTTTACATCCCTGTGTGCCATTATGACGACTTTGCCTACTTACGAACTATATGCTTACCTGTTGACACGAGAAGATGATGGAGAAGAAGAGAAGATGATGAATTGTCTGTCGATCCAAAGAGAAGAAAAACTATGGACTTATATATAAAAGAGAGAGAAGGAAAACCCAATGCCGACTGCCAAAGCCGGAGCCCAATGCCGAGTACCAGTGCCGAGCCCTCCTCCTCGCCATGGGGGCAGGCGAGGCTGGTGGGAGCAGGCGAGGCTAATGGAGGCCGCAAGCCACCGGTCACATGCCCGAGCCCGCCAGCACCGAACACTAGGGAAGCCACCGGGCCAAATCCCTAGTCAACATTACCTACTCCTGGATGAGTAGAAATTATAATATATTACGGGGAATTGGTCGCATGCACTGCTTTCCCAATTCATTATCATTGAAAACCTCAGGGAGAGCCGCAATTTGGACGTCCAAGCATCGTTCATTGGTTGGCGGAGATTTGTGGCTCACAGTGTTCCTAAGCGGCCTCCAAAATCGCGGCCGGGCTGGGCCGGGCCTGCATGCCGCTAGGCTTTTTGCGGTGCAGGATTTTCAAATTGAGGCCGGGCCGGGCCTGCGCCAGGCAAGGCCTTGGATTTGGCGGCCGAGCTGCTTAGGAACACTGGTCCAGAGATTCCGTCGGGGACTGATGAGTGGAGAGTGGCGGAGCGGCGGGTGGCAAGAGTGAGAAATGTGTAGCACGGGTGTATACCGAAAACTCTGAAAGACTTCTCTAGACCTCGTTCTAGGCCTTGTAATAACACTCCCTCTCTTGCTACTCCCCGTGGAGCAAAAAACAAAAGTATCCTCCATAGATCCATGTACACAAATGGAAGTGAATGAGCAAACGTACATGCGCTGCGAGTGATTCCCATAGTAGTCTCCTTAAATCCCTGAGAAGTAGGTAGGGAAAGAGTACTCCGTGGGCTGTGGATGGCCATCCATACAGAATAAAAACTGTGAGACAACTTTAAATTCAACCTTAAATCGACCTCCACCGTCTCCATTCAGTTCCATTCAATTTCTCGTACCTCCACCACCATTGCCTTCGTGAACAACATATGTTTATACTTGATGCGGGTCTTGGTGAATATGTTGGCCACATTATGCTTCGTATGTAAGCTGGCGTAGCTACGTAGTCAACTATTCTACCCGGTTGATATCCTTCCTTTGAGCCTTTATGATTCCGATGGTAGCATGTGTGAGTGTGCTCTGGTAATCGTGGTAGATCGGGAATGGTGCCATCACTGTTAATTTGTTAAAGGTGACCTTACGTGACGCGTAGCCTATGTAAGTGGTCTTTCAGACGGTATTCCATAGGATACTTTGCACGTGGGTACTATGAAGTCCTATCGCCTTGCACGTGGACTATATAGCTATAGTACACTAGCATAAATTTGCGCTATATACTATGCACAGCATTGGATACTATGCAGTGTTCCTAAGCGGCCCGGCCAGCCGGCGGGCTTTTCAGATATCTGCAGCCTAGCCAGGCCTGGCCACGATATCGTTAGCCGCCATACTAAAAAGGTATGCTATAATAAGCCTACAGGCATTCAGATATCTGAGTCCGTCCGTAAATCCGGCCCGCCCGGCCTCAATTTGGAGCCCTGCCTTGGCGGCGGCTAGGCTCGGCTACATACAGCCAGCTGACCGGGCCGTTTAGGAATACTAATACTTTCCATACTGCTAAATGCGCTCTACTTATTCCATGCTCCCAGGTGCACTCGATTGCAAGCTCCTAGGTGCACTTGACTCCTCGCTTCCAGGTGCGCTGTGACTGCACGCTCCCATGTACACTTTGATTCCATGCTCCTAGGAGCGCTTGACTCCAAGCCCCCAAGTGCACGCGGCTCCATTCTCCCGGCTGCACTTGACTCCATGCCCCAGCTGCCAGCTGCATTCGACTACATGCTCCCGGTTCACCGAGTATGGTCAGGTCTAACCCCGGATGTAGCGGTCCGATTTCCGGTTTGGAACCACCGAACCGGAAGTTATTATCGGTCAAGCCTCGGTAAATTAACAATCGACCGGCAGTCGACCGGCTACCTAGCCCAAACCTGTGATCGAAACGCGATTATTCAACCGGAAGGTGAGTTCTGGCGGGGAGCAGAGCCCCTAGTAGACGAGATCCGGGGGCCCCATGGTGCTCAGGATACCGTGCTTTTAGTCAGTGCTTCTGGAGTGACGAACGTCTTTACTGATTTTAGTATACCTTGAAGGGAAAAGGCATGAAACGGCACGCAGAAGATAATTGTGCAGGAAAGGCATGGGGGAAAGGTATAGGGGAGAAAATGCACGGGGAAAAAAGGCACCTTTAGAAAAGCATTGCGTAGTCACATTTCCATGACATTTCCACAGTGCCTTTTACTGCCATACAAAAAGACTAACCCAATTCCTGCACTTAAATGCCTTTTATTTTCAGTGTAGGAAAAGGCACTGTTCTATGCCTTTTTCGATGCCTTTAAAGAAGCACATTTCCGACTCCTTTAGAGTACCTGCGGCACGCAGTTGGAAGGACAAAATTTTGCTTGTAAACCGGCCTGCAATAACACTTTTCGGCTATGCACATAATACACAGATGACCGATGATGCTCTAACCTCACCTCGGTATAGTACAGTCTCACTGTCACTCGCAGTCACGCTGCACTTTGTTCACTTTTGTTGCATATGCGGTAGTGGCGAAGGGTGGTACCGGAATATTCGAAAATATAAACGAGTTCTTTCTCCTCTCTTCGCTCTGTATTTTAGTCTATGCACACAGTTCTCCCCATATCACAACATTTCTCACTTTCTTCCCGAAGCACCCTGCCAGAAATGATCCTCCTTCGCAAAAGCAAATGAAGAAAGAAATCACGAAATGCAATGTTTGTTTTGGAGCATCGCACATAGCCACAACTGCAGATCTAAGGGGCGCTGCTTACTTTAACAAAACGAGGGCTCTAAACTGCAGATTGCGTCGCGGAGAAGTTCTTTATGGGGGTTGCAGCAAGGATGAGTGTTCTGATCGGGACGCTATAGCTAATATTGCACGATGGGAATGCGAACTCGAGAAAAAATAGCACAGAAAAATCTAGCTACAGTTGGTAGTGTTTTTAGAGAATAGCAGAGGTTCACAACACAGTTCTGGAAGAGACTACAGTTGAATGTATACTATCGAGCTCTCCTATGGTCACCACACATAACGTGCTGCTTAATCCCCCCGTTTCCTCTCCCGCCCACCGCCGTGCAGGGTTCCCAACCGTCCGTCCGGACTGGCCTCTTTCGGGGCCCAACACCACCGTCCAGATCGGGTAACTAATTTGTTTGCCCTAAGTGTCTCAGGCCGAGGAAAGAATCCCTAGGGCCTGCTCAGGGTGACTGTAGGGCCGTATTGGAGGTTACTGTTACCCGGTGTGTATAATTCCGACCGGCAAAACTTGCCGAGTGCCATCCGGAGGAGAGCGGAAACGAGTTCTGCCATACTCTAAATAGAGTGAATGCAGTATGATTAAAACCAAAAAACACAAAAAACTTGCCAAGTGGGCTACCACGCCGAAAACAGGAGGTAGGATCGTCGATTCAACGCATATTCGGTAACTTCTTATCCGGTCAGCATAGCTCCCACATCGTTGATCCGTGTTTCCCACACTGTTGACCACTTTGTATACTTAGGCAGTTATAACTTATAAGTCGCTTGTTTTTCCGCATCCTTAACACCATTCAGCTTTAAGGATCGCGTATAAAGACAGCAGGGCCCTGCTGGGTTGTAGTCTGGACAATGAAAGCCTTGGGGCAAAAGCGGGCGGGTGTTCTCAGCCCGAAAAATTGCAATCCGAGGTCAGGTGTAGCTCTACCCGGACGAGACAGACCGTTGGGAACCTTACCCCCGCGCATTAGCTTTGAAACTCCCGATAGAAAGCGGCATTAACATCAACGGTGCGTCAGTGTAGTAGGGGTGAGGTAAGGGACTTACGGAAAGGGCCTGTATTGAGAAGGAGCTATTGGCATAGCAGTGCTAATGGAGAACTGTAGCTAGCACCAAGGAAGCAAATATTCACACTAGTTCACAGATAAGAGGACGAGATCTTGGAGATTCATTAACAGGTGCTGTACCGTGGAAATATGTCGGACGCCCATTCAGGCAAAGCTAAAGAAAAACCACTTTAGTGAGCCTGATCATGAGAGTTTGGTAGTAACTGTAGAAAATTCAAGGCTGATGTGTCTTTGCTAGAAGTTGTATAAAGTGTTAAATTGAGAGGAATTACAATCGGAGATGCCCGAAGGTGGACTCACCGTATCAGATTTCAGAGTCTCTTCACAAATCATAGTACTTGATCCCCTGTGCCTGTTTTGCTTGCACAACCAAGGAGATATCCGCTGTTGAAAGTAGAGAAAGAGAACTTGATTGTATACTATCTAAGAGGACCACAAGGCCATATATATATGGTCATACATGTGCGAATGCATATGTACTCATCTAAGTATAGATCCAGCTAAATAGACAGCAACCTCCTAGCCTCCCATAAGAGCTATCATCTCTGGCCGTATGAAGGCTGAGATCTATTATGCAACACTTCCCCTCTTGGTACACTCTGTAGAGCGAGTAACAAAACAATGAAATCAGAGGTGATGAAACAAGCGTACTTGCGCTGCTAGTGATTCCCATAGTGGCCTCCTTAAATCCTTACGTGCGAAGTAGCAGGGAAAGAGTACTACCGTAGCCTGAGGATGGCCATCCATAAAACAAAGAAATACATCTATTCGAAAGAACAACCTTAAATCGACTTCCGTAATTGATGGTAGAGCTTCCGCTCGTGACTCGGTATCGATAGGAGCTTCTGCTCTTGACTCGGCATTGATTGGAGATTCCGCTGCCAGCATTGTTTATAGCCGTCGGTGATCGTCAATCGTACATGACATATATCTATCTTGTCAGCCTCTCAATAGGTGGTCATACTCACCCTGTATGTAAGCGCGCTTGCGCTCTCAAGAGCTCGTGTGGATTGCTTCTGCATGCTCTGTTGAATATCTCCATAGTCACCGGTAATTGGCAATGCAAGTAGATGCTTCTCGGTAATGTAGTTCAGAGTATAGTGTCGGTGATGCCTCTATTCGCGAACAGTAAGAGACTGGGCAACAAACATTGGTATACTATGTGAACTGCTATGTCTTTGTCAACGATTAGTGTCATGTGTAGTTGGTGCAAATAGAGTACAGGCTAGCAACATAACTGTTGATTTTGATTCGAGGATCTCTCAGATTTGCACTCGTCCGACTTTTAAGTCTCGGAACAACATAAGCGCCCTTGGCGACACTTTCAAAGTTGAGTGATAACCCAACACCCAATGAGATCTTAGCGTATCGGGTCATTTACTGACTGACTAGTGATGTCATGCCATACATACTACGGCTAACGGCTATGCACCGCCGGGGCGAAAGGTGCAGTGGGGGTGATCGTCCGGAGAGGCGCCGCTGCCATTTTTAGCGCTTCGTTCGGTACGTGGGGGCGGGGTCCAAGCCGAAAGGTGTGAAGAACGAGATTTCGATACCCTGATCTAATACAAACACGTTGTTCGATGTACTGCTTGGACGAGACTGATTATCTCCTGGTTTCCTAGATTGTCAAACCTCCCCGATAAAGAGACCGACCACCAGCCCTAGAACTATAGAATCAGTATCAATCATCCAGACGATCTAGTTTTATATGCGGCACAAGCAAATATCTCATAACGTGGGATGCTATGGTGCAAGTCCCTGTTAAGGAATTAGAGCGTAAAGTGTTCGCAGTGCACAAAACCGACTATTGGACTTACAGCACTGTAGTTACCTGCGAAACCGGTTTACAGCGCTGGCACAAACCCGAGGTGCTGGCAATCAACTAATCCGCTTAACGGCCGATACTCTTCTCTGAGATACGTCGACAGTCTTTCGGAAGACACAGCAGTTTGCCCCACAGATTGACCCCAATACGGCTAGGTAATATAAGAAGGTTCCAGACCCGGTAACGCATCTCAAATCATCCCTGCCAACTATCAGCTCTATTAGGCATTGTACATTATACATGAAACAGCTAACCAGCTGAAAACAAGACAACCGCACATTCCGGTTTGCAAACTGGTCAGAGTGCCTATTCGAGAGAGCACGTGCACACCCGTACATGCTGATTTGGATGCGATTGAGCAACTGATTTCTAGCCCCGCTGGATATTACGTGCTTCGAGACCTGTACCACAATACGCATAGCTCTCGATCTGATTGCTCGGAGTTTCTGCTGTTCTAATTCACGCAGCGGATCAAAAAATCCGAACGGCTAATTGTTATTTGCTTTTCTTTTACAAAATATCACTCGTTCTTCTTTCCCAGTTCCTTGTTGCATATATGGACTGCCTCCCTGACATAAGGCTTATGGGCTTCAGTTGGCCTGATGGGGATCATAATCTCACGATGATGATGGTCGTTGCAGACTCAGCTGGAGATGCCAGCTGAGTGCGCATGCATGCGTACAAGGCGTACTCTGAATGTCGTACATAAGATCACGAATGTACCTGTACTTTAGAATACACAAGCTTCTCTAGCAATCAGTATTTCAACATTCCTTGTTGAAACATGGAAGGGGAGAACCGTGTGAATAGACTAAAGGTACAGAGACTGGAGAGCGGGAGAAAGATTCGAGATATATACAAGGTAGTGGAGTGCCTTATATCCCTACCGGCTGTGTGCCTTGACATCAGCTCCGCTGAAGCTCAGATTGGTCAGGTTCATGCAATATTCCTCGTTTGCAAGACTACAGCCGATCTTGCGTACAATCGAATCATATCCGAGGATGTACCCTGGATGGCATAAACGATATCCTACGCTAGACTACAGTACTACATTCTGAAACCCCAAATAATCATATCACCGAATAATGCACATCTATTTCAAATTATCTACTCCGTAACACCATTTTAGAACTCCAAACCAAGAGTAGTTGTCGATTTGTTGTTCCTCCTGGGTCGTTGTGGAGAATCGAAGACCAGGAGAAGCAGTGATTCATCTACACCCATGTCCTTCATTGCTGGTGGGATGGAATGCATGCGCAATATCACGAGTAAGATCAAAGTTCAATAGTGCGTTGGTTTGCTGCCCTTGATTCGTCACATAGAGAGCCTAAGCATTCAGGCACCCCTGGAGGCAAGGAAAGGCAGATAATTTCGATTGCAGTAGTACGTATGTTCTAGCCGGTTGGCGAATGCATCATTTCACTTCGTTACTGGCTTGCAAACGGACGAATCCCATGTACTGATGGAACTTACCCCGTGTGATAGTGATATTGATAAGCTGTTCCATGGTGAAATTTGCTGAGCCCGGAGGGGAATTCTCAGAAATTTTCTCCAAAGAGCAGTTTAGCTGGTAGACAACTGCCGCGATACTTAAAGTCCATATCATGTCCAGCCTTTCTCCGTCATTGCACACCATACCCAATCCCCCGTACCCAATATACTGTTATACCTTATTGTTACGGAGACTCTTTTATTCCAGCCTTGCAATAACCGTGTTTTCAGTAACTGCACCCAAAATCTCTAATCATCTCAAAACGTATGCGTCAGTATGTCAACTCACTTCTCCGCCGGCTCTGGTGGTTCGCTGCCATTCCAACGATATTGCACATCTCCCTGGTGTCGTCGCTCGTAATACGGCAATCTGAAACAAATCAAACGATTTCACCGGAGGTTGTTGCAGCTGGCGTACAACTGCAAAATTGCGCATCGGCCGTAATGATTCCAGTACTGCAATTTGTAGTTACCAACTTTGTTGCCCACGCATTCACCGTACGATTCAGTCCCGGATACGGTGCCTTTTATACAATCATATTTTCCTTGAAGGCTCTTGTCTTTCCCTGTTTTGGGCTCCTAACGGCCTGCCGGTCCATGGAAAACCTTACACTACTGGAAGAGGATCCGTTGAACCGTGCCTTAGAGGCGGGTGCATTGTGTACAGTAGCCCGAACGGAGGAATGGAAACCAGAAAAAGGGGATGTCCTATGGGTGCCGTAAGTCTAGCTCGATCCGGCTGTCCAGGGTTGGCGTTTGCACTTTATATACCCAAGAGTGTTGACGTCTAAAAAACTTCTGCAGCAAGCTAATTTCTAAATAGTCAAGACACCAGTACAAATGGAAACCCTCAGACACCATCTTCCCGTAATTTTGAAGAAATGACGCCGATCTACTGTAAAGAAGAAGGACTAGAAGGTTTACAGCAGCGCTACATCAAAGTACACGGCTTATGCCGCCTACCACGCGCACACGCGAATGCGCACAACTTAAGTTCAGAGAAAGATAGAAAGTATAGCTATTGCAAGCGTAACCTGCATGCTGAGTCCCCAGAAGGAGCACCAATTTCCAACCCGCTCCGACATTGCCAAAAAGGTCAATACATGCTGGTTCGGATTCCCCCGCACTGCAAAGTCAGCTGGAGGGGTCGCGAGGGTTTCCACGATAATCTCAGAAGGTTTCACTCCAAAGAGAGGCGGAGTTTCATAGAGGTGGGTTTCGGTCGGTCGATTATGTTGAGTGGCATCGCTGAATTAAAAATAGTTCTTCAAAAAATGTTTTTCTAGAGATAAAACCACAAGCCAGAGCGGGAGTCCGACGGGAACCGGCGGTGGCATCATTCCGGCGGAGTCTAGTGGCGACGTCAGTCCCCAGCAACCCAACACCAACCCCACAACTGATAAGAAGCCCCATATATCCAACTACGACCTCGGTATTGCAGGAAATCAGAGTGTCATAAAATCATTCGTTGCGCTCGTGCAGCTCTTCTCCATTATCCAGATCCTTAGGGCGAGAAAGTTTGACGACTATGGGGCCTACCAGTTGACTTTGATCCCTTACGCTTTGATGTCCCTCGTCAACGTGACCAGCGGTATCTTAACTCCCTCCTATCCGGCGGTCTACATGATAGATTCTACAGTTATGGAAGAAGCACGGAGAAGAGGAGGAATATTTGATGGGGTTATAGGGCAACTTAACGAGGACGCAGAAGTAGTAATGACAAAGATGATCGCAGGAGGTTCGGAGCTATCTACGGATCTGAGGGCAACCGAAGGGACGGAGTCGTCGATAAATCCGTGCAGAAGTAGGGGAATCGGAGAAATCAACACATTCGAAAGTAGAGGCGCAGTCAGAGCAACCGGCGGATCCGAGTACAGGAGGTCGAAGGCATTTCAAACGTCGGGAAAGAGAGAAGCCTCTCATAAGCTTTGGCGGTTTTCATGCTGCGAATAACCCTGCATTTCTAGCGGGAGGATATTTCCATCATCTGGCAAGAAGTTTCCCGCTCCTTCGGTTAATCAAGGACCCTTTCATGCGTCGGTTAATTGCGGACAAAATCAGCGGCTCTTCCACCAACCCCGAGGCCGAGGCCGAGATGAAATCTTCGCAACGCATTTTCCAGCGCATATACAATAAACGACCGGGGTCCAAATCCAACAGCAACGGTTACTACGCTGTCTTGGAGATTGGAAACGTTCAACATGAGATATCAGTTCGCAGTGCGATGCCACTTATCATGGATATTGTGATGATTATTGCGCTTGCTCTGCCGTTTGTAACGATATATGCGCTTACGGGATTCAATGCACCAACCGGTCCGGAAAGGGTGCATGGAATCGTTTTTATGCTTTGGCTGACAGTCGGGCAAGTGCTTCCCTTTTTCCTGGTACCGTCATGGAATTTGATTAACCTGGAGATTTGGAGAGTGAAACTGAATTGGCGGATATTTTGGGGCTTTCTTTGTACTTCTGTATTTACCATGGCAGCATTCGCTGACTTTTACTTCGTTGGAGAAATGAGGTATCAAGAGTTGACTTTGAATAATAGTAATTGCAGTAAGTCCCGAATAACTTTCACGCAGTATATGCCAGCTACTAACTTCAAATAGCCACTGCAAGTGATGGTCTCGCCCGCCTACAATTGAACGGATCGACTGCTGCTGGTTAGAGAGAGGGATACCTCATGAGAGGGAAGGGTTGATAGGTGTGCGATGGACGCTTTTCGGTTGGTGTCTTTTTTCTCTTCATTATTTCGTAGCTATCGTATAATATCTTGAAACAATTCTTGTGTGTTCCTTCTATTTTACATCGATGTTTGCCGCTCTCACGACTTTTTGTTTATTGATGAACTATATATATGTTCCGACTTCTGCGTCAAGTACATCGCTTTGTAAATAAGTCGGCTTGTTGGTCAAGAAGTCAACTTTACATATCAGCCACCGTGATTGGCAAGCAAGTCAACTTACTAGTAAAGTGTCACTTTCTTGCGGGGTATACGTAGAGACACCTAGGGCTCGAGCGGGGATCTAGCGAGCCCTGGCGGAGGTTTCCGCTCCCTACCTTGGGGTTTTTTAAATTAAAAACCACTCATTTTGTAACGGATTACATAGCGTACAACTGTCGTATCCTAATACTAGGCACACCAACCTTCTAATATGTGTGGATGAGCAAAGATTGGGGTGAAGGCCAGTCACCGCCTTATCACTCGCTTCACCCAGCCATCACTCGGCTTACATGCGGGCCCTGTTGTTACGAATGTAAAGCGGATGAAGTCTATTCTACTATCTAAGGAGAAGCTCTGTCTTTATATACATGAGAGCCTGGAACACCATGGAAGTCCATGGAAGCTCACGATTGCAAATACCAGTGGCGGTGGCGAGTGAAGACTCGTGGATGAGTCTACGACTATGAGTCCGTAGCCTGTGAGTCAATTCGGTGATCTGAGTGTAGTGTCGACTTCCTCTCAGGTCATATAGTAATACCTGTAGTCCCCGGCGCCTCTCCGGACTATCACCCCCACTGTCACTCCCACTATCACCCCCACTTTCACCCTCAAGAATTCCACCTAGGTCAAAAACAACAATTAAAGATTTAAAGCTTCTGGATTTTGGTTGCGGTACCGTGTGCACCAATATACCCTTTTCTGTCTGGTGTTTTTTTGTTTTAATCATTCTGCATTCACTCTAACTAGAGTAGGGCAGTCTTTATGCTGACTTCGTTGTCACTTTGAGAAGTGAGCTTGTAAGTAACAAGAACTCCGGAAATGATAGTAGGTGCAGATATGCAGCAAATTGCGCAGAGTCTGTAGTAAGCGGACATAATATGCACTTTCTTAGAGGTTCTTCGTTCTGCAGTAAATCTAGTTGTTCAGCCTACTACTAAGGTTTGCACACTTTCCACAAACCTTCGAGATCTACAATCTGTATTAAAAATTAACTAAAGGGTGGGCAATCCTGATATACAGGCAATTATGATCTCGCTCTTACTCCTTGGTGGTAGAGAATTTGTAACTATTCAACTGGAGGTTCAGTGCAACAAAACCTCTGTAGCCATCGCCACTAGCGTCATCTTCCCTACTTTAGATACACAAGCTTAAGCACATTAATACGCTTGGCTAGTGAGAAGCTGGGAGGAATGACTCTTTTATCAATAGTAAGTAGCCGGGTAATCGGTATATTATTCAAGACTGCCAACAGCGTAGATGATTGATCTATTAAGCCACTATTCAATGTTAATCATGTGCAACATTCATGCAATAATAACCCTGTGTTGGTGGAACTTAGCTGAGGGGAAAATCTAGGGGGTGATAGTGAGGGTGATAGTGGGGATGATAGTCCGGAGAGGCGCCGGTAGTCCCCTAATCCAAAGATTCTTCACCCGACAAATCGTAGTCCGGGATCGGGTAGACATCCGCCCGCCTGGATAGACTCTTGGGAAGCTTGAATATAAGGTTAAGGTGTTGAGAGATCTCTCTAAAGGGTATGATTATGGAGGTGGTGGTGGTGTTGATGGAGGTGGATGCGGTACAGATACTTTATAGAGTGCCACAAAAAATGTGAAATGGCAGCAGCTGCCAGAATGACGGCTAAACAACCCATATCAACACCACTTGGCATCATAGATACTAGCAGTTGTCTCAAGGAGCTGTATGGGCGAAGATGATCATCTCTATGAGCTTTGTCCAGACGCAACGACATGGTAGTGATATTCATGTACTGACTGCCAGTTCTCTCCCCGTTGCCACATCTAAGTCTTTACAAATGCTGTTGGATTTAAGAGCTTGTACAGACAAAAATGATGGTCTCTATTTGGCTGCATCTTGATAGCTGTAATGTTTATCGACGGGCTGAGAGCCCAGTCCGGTTATTATAAAATTTCCCTGGGCACATTCACACTTTCTCCAATACAAATGCCTAAAATCGGTAAATGCTTTTAGGATCACTTTGAAAGCACTGCGATATTTCTGGCTTTCCGGCGGATGACTGCAGGGCAACTTTACAGCTTTCTAGTTAGCAAGGCTGCAGATCATCATTAGGTTTACCAGTCTGGGTTTGGAATTTAAGTTTACTGGCATGATAACTTTAGACTTTAGGTTTAAAGGCTCGGTAGCACTACTCTAGTAAAATAACCTTACATGACATGCAGTCCGTATACCTAAGATGTGCTCACCGGGCTGCCGCCTTGATTGATTTGCCTCTGCGTTACTGCTCCCCTAATCACCCATAATGGAAACCGCTTCCATCTATTTATGCTCACAATCGTCCATGAGGATGTGAAATCCAAAATGTTCCATTTACAGATGTGTTAATTTATTATGATGATTTATCATGAAGCAGTACTAAGTACTACCAGCTTTCAAAAATTTCGAGCAAAATTCTACCTAAGTTTCAAAATTTGTTTCTAAATTCGCATTATGGAAGAGAATTCTCTCTGTGTATGCCACCCCTTTTAGACTTGAGAAAAGTATAAGTCCTTAACCTGGAGGGAAGTATGCCAGAGGTGACAACTCTGAAAGACATCTCTATACTCTGTTCTAGGCCTTACAGTAACACTCTTTCCTCTTGCGATACTTCGTGGAGGAAGAAATAAATGTGTCCTCCGAATATTCATGTGCACAAATAAAAGTCAATGAGCAAACGTACGTGCGCTGTGAGTGCGCTCTGGTTATCGCGGTAGATCGGGAATGGTGCCGTCACTATTAAAAATGACCTTACGTGACGTGCAGTTCATGCAAGCGGTTTTTCCGACGGTATTGCTTAAGATATTTTATGCATAGGCACTATCAAGCCCTATCGCCTTGCACGTGGACTAAATAACTATAGTAAATCACCATAGTACACTGGAAAAAATCTCCACTAGGTACTATTCACGGCCCTGGATACTATATATGCTCCATTCTTTTAAGTTCGCTCGACTCCATGTTTCTAAGTGTACGCTTCTAGGTGTATTTGATTTTATGTTCCTATGTGCGCTTTGACCTCATGCTCCTAGATGTTCTTTGACTCTACGCCCCCATGCGCACTAGAATTCAAACTCCCAAGCGCACTCGACTCCATTCACCGGGGTGCCCCAGCTGCCAGCTGCACTCAACTGCATGCTCCCGGATCCGGCCGCTCGAGAATAGATGGTCGTCGCTAACAACAGTATCGAGGGCGTCTATGGCACGGAGATCTTCTCTCTCCAGATAAGATAATCCGTTGGGTAAGCTTTGAGATGACTGTAATCAGCCTTAAAGGTTTCGGTACACATGGTTAGTGTTCAGAACGGTCCCGGATCACCCGTGTAAGTTCCCGGCTGAGACGGTCCGATTTCCGGATTGGAACCGCACTACAACAGAACCGGAAGTCACTCGGTAAGTCAGCCGTCTACCGGCGATCGACCGGCTACCTAGCCGAAACCGGCGGTGGAAACCCGACGGAAGGCGAATTCTGGCGGGAGCAGAGCTACGATTGCCTGTACACGGATATTGAAGATATCGAGACCGAGCCACGAGTACCAAATAGAACTCGTGGATCGCATTATTTTCATCCGTACAAACTCTGTTCCGAGTGGGATTGCAAAAGTTACTGGGTGGGCGGAAATGGGTATCTCCGCGCAGCCATGCACGAGCGTGATGCGTGATGGCAATATAACGATAGCAAATAATCATGTATTCAGCTTCTATTTTCCATCTAACTATATCTATATACGTACACAGTCGATCTGAGCTGAATGGAGACAGTAGTCAAGTGCACTTAGACATAATGTTCGAGTGTACTTGGAGATGCACGAGGGGATTGTGCTCGGATGCACTTGAGGCTGAACAGGGAGACGACCATTAGGTGCACTTGGAGATGCATTTGGAGTGCTTAAAGGGTGCACTGGGAGATAGTCGATCAAAGCTAGCTAGGAGCTAGCTTGGGGAACAGGATCTCGGGTGACCGGGAGCTGGCTGGAGACGGTGGATCTTGCGTGGTAGGGAGCGGGTTGGAGACGAGGATCTCGCGTGAATGGGGAAGATCTGAGGGGCGCTGATTACTCTAGCGAAATGGGGGCTCAAAATTTGCAGATTGGGTCGTGGTAAAGTTCTGCATCGGGGGTTGAAGCTTGGATGAAAGTTCTGACCGAAATGACACGGCTAATATTGCAAGGTGCGAATGCGAACTCGAGAAGGAACGACAAAGCTAGCTGCAGTTGGTGTTTTTAGAGATCAGCCGAAGTTCAAATCACAGTTCTGGAAGTGACTACAGTTGAACATACACTATCAAGCACTCCCGCGGCCACCACACGTAACGTGCTGCTCAATCTCCCCGTTTCCTCTACCGCTCACCCCCGCGTATTAGCTGTGGCACTCCCGACAGAAAGCGGTATCAATACGAACGGTGCGTTAGTGTAGTAGGGATGAGGTCAAGGACGTTCGGAAAGTGCGTATGTTGAGAGGGAGTTGTTCGAATAGCAGTGCTAATGGAGAACTGTAGCTAGTGTGAAGAAGGCAGATTTTCACACCAATTCACAGATGAGAGAACGGGATCTTGGAGATTCATTAACAGGTGCTGTATCTTGGAAAGATGTCGGATGCCCATTCAGGCAAAGCTCCAGAAGTATCACTTCAATGAACCTGATCATGAGGACGGTATTAGCAACTGTAGACGATGTAAGGCTGATGATGCTCGAGATGCATTGGAGGATATCCTTCACGATCCGATGATCCAGGTGGAACCGCACAGCAGAGGAGATGGCGTTGCGCATGCAAGTCAAGGCTACATAATCGGCGTTCCATCTCAAGATAAGGAAATCCAGAGTAGTAAATCGCTCCGTACCTACTAGATATTGGTATATCGGTCGTAAAACCGTCGGCAGGTACATTTCCACGGTAAAAAATGCCCGTTGCTCTCTATCCCCGTGCCTCCATGATCCCCACATGTAGCAGTGGTGTTGTCTTGCTAGTCCGTAGTATCGGGTTAGGGTTATGACGCTAGCGGTGACGGAAAGAACGTGAGAGTGATGTTCAATTGTAACAATAAAAGTAAAAGAGAATTGCAGACATAGAAATCATTACAAGCAAGAGAGAAGGATAGATACGCAAGGGATAGAGTGTAGTTGCTAGGTGTTGTGCAAATTGAAGATAACTTGTTAGATTGAGAGGAATTGCAACTGGAGATGCCCGAAGGTGGACTCACCATACCTCTGTTCCTGCTTTCCTTGCAGAACCGGGAGACATCCACTAGAACGGTAATAGCGCAAGCCCCCCCTGCGTGTCCACCACCGATGGGATTACCGGCAAGGCACACTCGATCGATAATGCTGTATATGTCCTGGGCTTGGAATCTCTGTCCAGCATAATAATTGGCGCACGGTGGCCAGGCATCAACAATTTTCGAGACAAAACCACTTGGAGTATCGATAAGTGGTGCCGCAACAGCCAGGCAAACTCCGGACTTCAACATGGCTGCAACGAGCTGAATGATAGACAGATGAACTGGAGAGGGTCTCAGTTTGACCTCGAAGGATGTGGAAGTGTATCGACACGTTTGCAGCAGCAGGGGTAGCACTAGTCACAAGAGAAGGTGGAAAGAGGTTGAATTGCTGATATGAATGACTCAAAGTGAGGTGGTGGCCCAAAGAAAAGACTATCCACACAACATGTTTCTAGCTAGAGGCACAACGGAAAATGGCACATTGTATAGCTAGTAAAAATTCGACAACACTTGGGCGGGGTTGTTGGGGCGGTTTACTCCTTCCAGGCTCTGGATCTCGGGTGACGATAACGATCTTCGCCAGCGAGGCGAATCAAGCGTCAGAAATGTCTCGGAAGTTTCGCAAGGCATCTTTGGGGAATGTTACGCCACCAATGAAGCTACCAAGCACCTTCTTTACAGAATGAAGATATTTATGAAGCATACAGTGAATTGCGAGCGATTGAAGTAGGTTGGTCAATCTGCTTGTGGAGTCAATGACCCAGACCCAACGAACCACGTCCTCCGGTCACCTGCAATGCTAATCAGGTGGACATCGGTCAATCTTCTGATGCCTTTCACCATATGCCGCAGCCTGCAGTATATTTCTTAAAAGCACACTTCTTAAAAGCACACTCTTTGCATAACATAGTTCGTGGCCGTTTGCAGATACTCCAAAATTGCAACATCACCACATTTGCGACCCTCCACCTCTCCTAGGTACTGTTTCATATTCATTATTTCCTCTACTCCACACGGCTCACGGTAGGCTGATCCCTTCGTCATATCTAAAGTTCTACTAGCACACTGGATTGGGACTTCTAGTTTGTGGGCGAATATAGTTGTTGATCAGTTTTACTGATTATGCCCAAGGTCATCGACAATCCTTCGAAAGTGATGCACGGTTCAGCGACCGCATCATCTGGATGAACATGGCTCCCCTCACGCCGGACATATAGACCAATGGTTACACTAAGCTGATGTTCCGCCTACTGGACTGTCACTTCATGACAAACCAATTTGTGAACGAAGTCGGGGGTATGCACGTCGCTTGCACTATAAAAGAGGCAGATTCTTTGAGACAATACCACAGACGATCGAATACCTCCACATACTGAACGTTGTATGTCTCGAGTAGTACACTGATCCAAACCGGCAAGTTGCGTGGATTACTGGTCTATGGAACCGTTAGGATTCGGGCACTGTTATACTCTAGATAGAGTGAATACAGTATAATTAAAACAAAAAAACGAAACCTTTAGTTGGAGAACGATTGCAACCAGGCTTTCACGCACTTCAAAGGTACAGTATTATGAGTACAATAATTAGCACAGCAATTAATCACGACAATTTGCTTATTATGTCTCACCTCGGCAATTGGTTCTGCAGATCATATGATTTCTGAGACATGGTCTAGATTGCTCGCATATCCGTAGCAAATCACAATCATATTCGCAATGCATCTTCACGGAGTCCGCACCGGAGTATCCACCGCAGTGCTGCGAAGGGAAGGCACACTACTCAGGATCTTGAATGTTTCGCCGATTGGCTGATGATTTCGTGAACTAACCACCAACCAAAATGGGCCTTTCGCTTTCCGTATTAAATACTTTTGCAGGGCATGTGCTGGAGATAAGATACAAGATTAAAGCATTTTTTAGGCAACTATAAGAAGCAATGCTTGTGTTCAAGTTGTCATCGAATATTCAACTTCCTACATCTGTACTCGTGACCTAGATAGTGGTGGGTGATGGCCAAAGTTCTTTTGTTGGAAGTGTTCGCATTACTAGAAATGTTACTTTTGATCTCAACTTCGCTGGATCATACGCAGTCAGTAGCATACAGATCGATTGAAATAAGGCTTGAAGTAACTTTCACGCACCGTGATACGCCTCTATTCGCCAGCAGTAAGAGGCCGGGCATGGAATATGTGATCTACTATATAATGTGAGTTGTCGGTATTGATTCGGTTTCACGATTAGTAAGGTCTGTGTGGTTGGTAGGCTCGTCGCATTTCAGTTGATTGTGATTTGGCGATCTCTTTAAATTTGCTTCTGAATCTTGGAGCACATTGTAAGCGCCCTTGGCGACACATCAAAAGGTAGATGCTTCAAAGCAAACGAGTGAATTCAACAGCGTCTTAGCACGCTTCACCCTCCAATGCAATTACTCCACAACCATGATAGCAACACAGGTAAGACTTTGTAAGGAGTAATTAACGAGTAGGGCTCAAGTCCTTTGATCCCAAATAGCGACCCGTTGGTTTTGGCAAGGCGCGCTAAGACCCCAGTACCTACCAGTTATTTCACTCGATTGCAAGGGTTTACGTTAGAGCTTGAAAACTGGAACCTAGCGGTGTGTCATTTGCGGTTATGTCCCGCTGTCATTTTTCAGCGCTTCGTTCGGCACTTGGGGGCGGGGCCTATGTCGAAAAGTCGTTCTAAACAACGAGAAATACCAGATTTCGGTGCCCCACAGTCACTCTAATCTAATAACAGACAAACACGTTGCGAGAGGCACCTACTGGAACGAGATTGATTATCATCTAGTTTCCGAGATTGTCAAACCTTCCTAATAAGGAGACCGACCACCAACCGTAGAACAGGATCGGATTGGGTACCAAGTATCTAGCTGTTTTAGTTTTATATGCGGCACGAGTAAATATCCAAATTGCAAGATACCTTGTAACGTGGGAAGCTATGGTGAAAGTCCCTGTTCAGGAATTAGCTCAAAGTGTTCCGCAGTGCATAAAACCGACCACTAGACTTACAGCACCGTATTCGCCTAAGAAACAAATTTACAGTGCTGACGCAGATTTTATGTGCTGTCAATCAACTGGCTCGTTAGCGGGAGATAGTCCGTTGTGACGTCAACAGCCTTTCGGAAGCTATAGTGGCTCGCCCTGCTGCTTGACCCTATACGGCTTTTGTGAGAATGGAAGGCCGGTTCCAGACCCGGTAATACATCTTAAATCATTCTTGACAACTTTCAGCTCAATTAGGCACTGTACATTCATTATGCATGAAACAGCACTTCCGCGCTGACTCTGAGAACTGCCAACCTACCGAAAATAATGACAACCGCACATTTTTGATTGCGAATTGGTCAGAGTGCCCATTCGGGAGAACACGTGCACATCACTACTCGCCAATTTGGATACGGTTGAGTAATTGATTTCCAATCCCACTGGATGCTATGTGCTTCGAGACTTGTACCACAAATAAGCATACTCTCGCCATCATGTGTTGGCTAGATAATATGATATATCCAACATCTCCATCTTATTACTAAGTGTTCCTGCGGTTCTAATACACGCTGCGAATCAAAACATCCGAAAAGCTAATTATCAATATCTATTCTATCACTAAATATCACTCGTTCCCCGTTCCGTGTTCCGAGTTCGCAAGACTACAGTCGATCCCGTGTGTGATCGAATCATATCCGAGGATGTATCCTAGACAGCATAAATGATATCCTACGCTAGACTGTAGTACTGAATCCCTGAAGCGTCCATAACACCACACCTCCGAGGATCGTTGTCGGTGTTCGGAATCCTTGAGTAATGGTCTTATTACCGAATGATACACATCGATTTCAAATGCTTTACTCCGTAACACCCTCTTGGAACTAAAAGCACAGAGTATTGGCCTTGTTGTTCCTTCTGGGTTGTAGAGTCATGAGCCAGGAGAGCAGTGATTCATCTAATCCTAGCAGATTCTTGCCATGTCCTTCATTGCTTGGTGGGATGGAATGCATGCAGAATATCACGAGAAGAAGCAAAGTGCAATATTGCGTTGGTTTGCTGCCAATGATTCGTCACATAGAGAGCTTAGGCTTTCATGCACCCCCGGCGCGGACGAAAGGCAGACTACGACACTAAGAACGTTGATTGCAATAGCACGTACGTTTTGACTGGTTGGATAATGCATGCGTTGTCACCTGCTTGCAAACGGACGAAGCCCATGTTACGACCGGAACTTACTCTGTGCGATGCACATACCGATAAGCTGTTCCATGGTGACACTCGCTGAACCCGGAGCAGAGATCTTAGAAAGCTTCTCCTGAAGCGCGGTCTAGCTGCCGCAATATTCAAAGCTCATATTACGGACAGCCTTTCTCCGCCAGTGCCCACCGTACCCATCCACCGTTACTCGTTTTGCTTCCACGGAGACTCTTTTCATTCTCGCCCTGCAATACCCGTGTTTCAGTAACTTTACCCAAACTCTCGAATCACCTCAGGACGTATGCGTCAGTATGTCACCGCAGCTCTCCGCCATCTCTGGTGGTCCGCTGCCATCCCGACGATATTGCACATCTCCCTAGTTTCGTCGCTCGTAATACGGCAATCCCAACCTGCAACAAATCAAACGATTCCACCGGAAGTTCTCTTAGCTGGCAATGAACTACAGAATTGCGCAACCGCCGTATTGATTCCGGTATTGCAGTTTATAATTACCAACTTCGTCGCTCACGCATTCACCGTACGGTTCAGTCCTGGATACAGCGTATTTTATACAATGATATTTTCCTTGAAGGCTCTTGTCTTTCCCTGTTTTGGGCTCTTGACGGCTTGCCGTTCCATGGAAAACCATACACTCTTGGGAAAGGATCCTTTGAATCGTGCCTTGGAGGCAGGGGCCCTATGTACAGTTGCACGCACTGAGGAATGGAAGCCAGAAGATGGGGACGACATATTGTTGCTGAAGTAAGTTCCTATGAATGTTGGCTCTGACAATCTTAGATATATTTAAGTGCGTCTGAGAACCTTTCGTGCTGTGGGGTTAATTCTAAATAGAGAGCCCTTAGCGGACGGGATGACTTCTACGGATGACAACCAGACCCAGAGACCGCCCATCCCACTGACAGCGATGTACTGTAAAGAAGAGGGATTGGAAGGTTTACAACAGCGCTATATAAAGGTGCACGGCTTTTGTCGCCTACCGCGCGCGCACGCGGGCGAGTCAACAACAGTGGAAAGAAAGTGCAACCGTTGCAAATGTTCCCGGGATGCTAATTGCCCAGAAGAAGCGTTAAAACGCGACCGACTCCAACATTGCCAAAAAGGTCAATACATGCTGGTTCGGCTTCCTCCGCACTGCAAGGTTAAGTGGAATCATCGTGATCTTTTCCACGATGTACTCACAAGGTTTCACGCCAAAGGTGACGCTAAGAACGATAAAGACATTACCGAAGGCGTCGCTAAGGAAGTCGAACTTGGTGTTCAAGCCGACGCTATTAATGCTGCAGCCGACGCTAAGGATGCCGGAGCCGACGCTAAGAAAGTCGAAGTCGATGTTAAGAAAGCCGAAGTCGATGCTAAGAATGCCGAAGTCGCAGCTATTGGCGCCGAAGAAGACGCTAAGATCGCCGAAGACGATGCAAGGAATGCCGGAGCCGACGCTGAGGGTGCGGGAGCCGACGCTAAGAAAGCTAAAGCTGACGCTAAGAGGGCCGAAGCCGATACCAAGAGGAACGAAGCCAGCGCTAGGAGGGCCGAAGCCTACGCTAAGAAAGTCGAAGTCGATGTTAAGAAAGCCGAAGTCGATGCTAAGAATGCTGAAGTCGCAGCTATTGGCGCCGAAGAAGACGCTAAGAGTGCCGAAGACGACGCAAGGAATGCCGGAGCCGACGCTGAGGGTGCGGGAGCCGACGCTAAGAAAGCTAAAGCTGACGCTAAGAGGGCCGAAGCCGACGCTAAGAGGGCTGAAGCCAACGCTAAGAAAGCCGAAGCCGAAGCTAAAAAAGCCGAAGCCGACGCTAAAACAGCCGAAGCCGAAGCTAAGGATGCCGAATACAACGTTAGGAAAGCCACAGCCAGCGCTCACAAAGCTCATATATCCAACTACGATCTCAGTGTTGCCGGAAGTCAGAATCTCATCAAATCGTTCGTTGCGCTCGTGCAGCTGTTCTCTATCATCCGGATCCTTAGGGCGGATCCGCTAAACGACTATGGTGCCTACCAGTTGACTTTGATCCCGTACGCTTTGATGTCCTTGGTCAACGTAGTGAGCGGTTTCTTATCCCCTTCCTATCCGGCGGTCTATATGGTAGATTCAACAGTTATGAGAGAAGCCCAGAAGCGAGGAGGAAAATTCGATGGGGTTATAGGGCAACTAGACGAGGATGAAGATGATAAAACAATGAGGAAGATAAAAGCAAAAGGAGATGAGTTGGAGACGAAAAGTCCGGACAAGAATGATTCGGAGAGATGGGGACGTCGGAAAAGACCTTACTCTATGATAAGCTTTGGCGATTTTTATGGCGAGAATAATGACGTATTTCGGATAGCAGGATATTTCCATCATCTGGGAAGAACCTTCCCGCTACTTCGATTGCTCAAGGATCCTTTCCTCCTGGAGCGGTTTCGACGCAATAATTTCCATCGTTTAACCAGCGGGTCTCCCCACTACATAAAAGAGAGGAGAGAGAAAAGGATTATAACTTCGCAACGTATTTTCCAAGCTCTTTTCAACGAGAAACCGCCCAAAGCCGAGCCGGCGAAGAAGTACCTTGCTGTACTTGAGATTGGAAACGCTAGGCATACCCCACCAGTTAACAGTTTGCTGGCATTTTTCATGGATGTGGTGATCATTATTGCTCTTGCGATACCGTATGTGACGATATACGCACTTACCAAATTCAACGCGCCAAGTGGTCAGGAAAGGGTGCATGGCATTGTTTTTATGCTTTGGCTGGCGATTGGGGAGTTACTTCCCTTCTTTCTAATGCCATCGTGGAATTTGATCAACCTGGAGATTTGGAGAATTAAGCTAAATTGGAGGATATTTTATGGCTTTCTTTGTACTCTTGTATTCACCATGGCCCCACTCGCAGGCTTTTACTTTGTCGGAGTAATGAGGTATCACGACTTGAGTCAGCACAATATTAATTGTAGTAAGTCCCGAAGAACTTTAGTGCTTATGAGCCTGCCACTGACTGCAAATAGCTGCTGCAAGAAACGACCTTGTCGGCCTCCATTGGAACGGATCGACTTCTGTTGGTTAGAGGGACTGATGCAACATGAGCGTGAAGGTTGACAGATGTGCGACGGAGGCTCTTAATTTTTTTCTTTCGGTTAATGTATTTTCTGTCTCCTTTCTTTCATGACCATCATGTACCTACTATCTTTGAAGAGGTTCTTGGGTGTTTCCTCGTTCTATTTTGAATACCTGTGTGCCATCATCATGGTTTTTATTTATTTACGAACAATATGCTTACCCCCCTCCTGGGCGGCTAGAAAGCTTGTTATCCATTATAATATATTGGTTTCGTGACCTATTTTTCCCAATTCATTTATCAGTTGAAACCCTCGAGGGAGAGCTACATTGGATTCCCGGGCATCGCCGGGGCTGGTCCAGTTTGCATAAATTCCAGCTTTGACAGACCCGTTTATGAGCAGTCGGCATTTTACTTCGAAGCCGCCAGTCTTTGTAAATACCTGTAGGCATAGGTCTATGGCATGGCTGCCAGGCTGATTCAAAAGCCCGGCTGGTTGTCACGAATCAGCAACCATAGTTATTACTGGTTGTAAATACTCTCTACCAGCCGCGGGAAAATGAGATCATGGAGTTTCCCCATACAAAACACGTGATTGGAAAGTGGATTTCTACTTGGGGAAGGTGGAGATAAGTCATTTCCCAAAATTGGTGGGTTTCCAATGAATTTCTCCCTGCGTAGTCATTCCATTTCCTGTCATTTTCATAGTATTTCCCCTATGCTACACCGATATACCATTTCCTACTCATTACTATACTGTTTCTACTTTCTAACTACTTACCAAGTTCCATATAACTTACACTTTCCTCTACTTTCTAAAAGTCATGATGTTTTTAAGATTGTTATCATAGTGTTGAGGTTTTCATCAGGCTGTACCATGTTCATTTTGCAGGCCTTGCCATGAGAAAGTGGCTTTTCTGACTTACTGATTTGCTACAAGTAAATTGGGCGAGCATCACCCATACGGGACGTGTATGTAAGCGGGTGCGTACCGACTGCAGGTGCGCGACGGTAGGGCCGGTGGTAATAGAGCCGTAAATCTCACGATGCTTGGCATATGCGCATCCCCGGCTCGTACCCACAGAGTATCCTGGCACCCCCGTACTGGACAACCAAGTCACACTCATAAATACGAAAAAGAATGACATGGAAAATATTGGTTTGTATACCGGAAAGTGGGTATTTCATATCCCAATTCTTTTCCCTTCCACTTTCCCATAGTTGGTAGAGACTGTCTGTCTTTGAGTCTGGCAGATAGCGCTTCGACAGCTTCTAAAAGAAGAACTATCCCCTATACGCTCGATTTTGTAGATTGGACATAATAGTCGGATTGTCAATTATACCTGATGAAAGCCGAGATGATCAATTATCATGACGTGCTCTTCACAAATTAGAAGCTCTATCACCAGTTGCAATTGATTAGTATTCCATCCTACTCCCGAAATTCACATGACCAGTCTACAAATCGAGCGTGTGGGGGATAACAAAAACAGCACCCACACCATTCCGGTGGTAGTAAATACTTAGAGGCGCCGCCCGCATTTGAAAATATGCACCGGCATTTGTAAATCCCTGCGGGCACCGATAAACACCTACAGGCACCGCCGGCGCTTGTAAATATTCACAGGCATATATAAATACTTCCAGTCACCGCCGGCATTCATGAATAGCGGCCGGCTCTGGCACATGTAGCCGGCGGCTTTCTTGAGGGCTCGTCGGATTTAGCCCGTTTGAGGCCGGCCGGGCCATTGGGAACACTGATATCTCAGATTCTGGTAGCACTGGTGTTTGTCCTGGAGCACAAAGTCACGGCTAGGAACCGCTGTCAGTTTCCAGCACTTCGGTACCACCCACTGGCCTGCATAAACGGATGATCATCTGCTTTGGGTTACGTCAACTCAGAGGCTGGCCCCTCTACCGACTTGATAAGGTGGAAACGATGGCAGGTTCTAAACCCTGTAATATATCTGAAACTAATCCTACCAGCAATCAACCTGCGTTAGGCACTTGAGACATCGACTCTAAGAAATATGCCAACCAACGGAAATCATGGCTTTCGCCCAGTTGGATTGCAAACCGGTCAGAGTGCCTATCTGATAGAAGGATGTACACACTAATTCTTAATTCTGTAGCATGTGAACATACATAAACAATGGTCGCAAAAGCGTACGACACCTTGCCCTGCCCTGGATCAAGATTTGCCGTCCTGGAAGTTTTTAGACTATGGGACTGTACGTGTTACGAATGTGAAGCGGATGAAGTCTATTCTACTATCAAAGGAGAAGCTCTGTCTTTATATACATGAGAGCCTGGAACACCATGGAAGTCCATGGAAGCTCACGATTGCAAATACCAGTGGTGGCGAGTGAAGACTCATGGTTAAGTCTACGACTATGATTCCGTAACCTGTGAGTCAATATGATGATCTCAGTACAGGTGACCTCCTTACAGATCATAAAGTAATACTTCCCCCTCTTGCTACGCTCCGTGGAGCAAGAAAACAAACTATACAAACATTGTGCCAAAAATTATGCCAGACATCCATAAAGTGAAATCTCTGGTGCCTCATTACAACCCTCCTCCAATTGGCTGCGGTAGGCAGGGAAAGAGTGCAGTCTGTAGCCTGATATGGGATGGCCATCCCTTACATACGAAATCCAAATGCATCCAAATTTCGTGATCAGGGCCTTCTACCATATGCCCATGGCTTTATTGAACTTATCGGGCTTCAGTCTTCCCAATGCTTTCGTGAGGATATCTGCCACATTCTCATCTGTCGATAGCCAGGGGTAATTGACTATACCTCGTTCGTGGAGATCTTGACTGTTATGATAGTAAACATCAATATGTTTCATTCGAGACTTGATGACTCCACTGGTGATATGTGCAAGTGAGCCTTCATTATCGCAGAGAATAGAGAGTGGCTTGGTTTTGTTGTTTTTGTTGTTTTTGTTGTTTTTGTTGTGTTTGATATCATTGCATAACTGCAATAACCATTTGCCCTCTCTAGAGGCCTCTGAGCATGCGATATACTCTGCTTCTACTGTTGACATGGCAACTATGTCCTGCATCCGGGATTGCCACGATATCGTGCCATTCGAGATCAAAATGTGGCCTCCCTGAGATGTTTGATCGGGGCTGTCGTTGGCCCATTCCGAGTCTGGGTATATGATGAGGTTGCCGTCTGGTGGATTGTAGTGTAATTGGTAGTCTCTCATGGCCTTGCGATATTGTAGGACTCTCTTTCTGCAGTCAAATGTCTTGTGAAAGGTTTTGAGTTGTAACGACTAAGTGCTGCAACTGCAAACAATATACCTGGTCTCGTGGCTCGCGCGATATACAAGAGAGATCCCAACATTGCTTGGTATGCTCTGGGATCAGCTTCTCTCTCAGTCTCATTGATGAGATCCAACTTAATCTTGTCATCGAGTGGAGGTGTAACATTATAAGCCCTCTCCACATGGAAGCGTTTAGGCACTGAATCAACGAATCGTTTTGGGGCAAGACTGATCATGCCATCCTCGTTTCCGTATATCTTGATTGTGAGGATTTGGCGAGTGGTGCCGAGATTGGTGATCTTGTAAGTTGCAGTGAGAGCTGTGTTGATTACTTCTGACTCGTTTGCGGGCTGTGTGTCACGGCGTAAGAAGGTACGGAGATATTTAGGAATAATAGAAGAAAGATACGGAAGGTGTGGAAGGAATTGTGTTACGGAAAAGCGGAGACGTTGGAAGACGCGGAGGAAGCGGCGAGATGGTGGCGGAATAATTTATTAAGATAAAGAAGTGGTCTGATGTGTTGCGACGTCGGGCGAGGTGGCGTGGTTGTTACGAAAAGGAATAAAGGAGTGGTGTGTAAGATCATGGGATGAGATTCGGATGGTACATTGGAGCATGAGGAATGGTTCGAAGGTGGCAGACGAATTGTATATAAAGAGAGTGTTGATAGCGTTGGAGGATTTCCTTTTCTTCTCTCTTTACTCGTTCTCTTGTATAGCAAAGCAAGTTACGACTTTGAAACAGCTTCGACTCATGTCTTGTCTTGATTTCCCTCGAAACGAATCTCGAGCATCTTGTCTTGTTTCCCGATATCACATTTGTGTTACCAATATCACCTACGCCCGACCCAGCCCGTTACACTAGAACGAGTCTTACAACATCGCACCTGCTATTGAATGTGCCTACATCCCTCAACAGGGTGTAAGTATTGCTCCGAACCTTGCTCCGTTTCTTGTTGGGTTTATCTAGCATCAAACTACCGTTGGATACACGTTTGCGACAATTGCGTCGACGAATTACCACGACTTTCCGGATTTGATATCCGTCAGTACCCTCATCGATCACCATATTCGAATGCACCAGTACGACAGTAGGTGCATCTCTCGAACGAATTGGTTTGATCTTGCCGGAACTCCTTCTCTTGTTTTCGAACCCGAACCTTTGAACGCTTTTGAGAGTATCGAAGAGATACTCACAGCCTCCTTCGAGGAAGAACCCCTCGAAGCCTATTTTTGGGAACAGTCCTCTGTCCCCTCCCCGTGGAATACTTATTGGACAGACGCAGCTAGGGAAGGCAGCGGACTCGAGATTAACGACCCTGTGTTTGGACCGCATTGGACTCTGTATACAGGAGCACACTCCTGGTTTCCTTGCGACCCCGAACAACCGTGCGATTGCAAAGGCCATAACTGCGCCGGAACACATTCGACAATCGGACGCGCAGCAGCACCAGCAACAACAGCAAAATCTCTTGGGATCCCGCTGATTGTTATTGTACCCCCGACTCCGACCCCTTCTGAAATTGACGCATATAATTGGCACTGGTAGATGTGCTTGATTCGTTGCAATGTCAAATTCAACGGAACCCCGAGCGGCCCTGGTATCCATCGAGGATCAGGGCACCATCATGGCACTCATCGACATAGACAAAGACAACATCGGGCACGAATAACTGACAGAGGTGTTCGCGCAGACGCAGGAAGTATTGATGCGGGTGGCACAATACTCCCAACCAATTCGAGAGGTACAGATGGTCTGCGAGCACCCACAACAAATAATCGATCTACAGCGGCAGATCACAGACCTACAGGCGAGACAGTTCCTGCCCCCGCAGTGCGATCATACCGAGCTGGAACGACAAATACAGACCCTGAGGGGCGAACGGGACGAAGCCATGAGGAGACCACAGGCTCCAGGAACCAACGAGGAGCTACGACAGGAGTTGGACGATATGACCTGGGACGCACAGCAATCTGGAGAGGAAGCCCGCGGTTTGAGGACGCAGTGAGCGAATGCGTTGACATTGGCAGCCAGGGTAGCCCCGGCTGCCCCCCAGGCTCCGGAGGACAGAGGCCAGAAATTTCCCGACTCCCCGGACTTTTCAGGATCGGATCGAACTCAGTTGAGAGGCTGGATTGCTCAACTCAGGATGGTCATACGACACCAACCCGCCAGCTATCCCGACGAACAGTCGAAGATGCGGTACGCATTCAATCGCCTGAGGGGAGTCGCCTTGGGCCAAATACTGCCACACGTCCGGGAGGACGGAACGATAGGGTTGGAAGACCTACCAGCTTTTATACAACTCCTGGAAGCAGCGTTTGGGGACCCAGACTGAGTAGCCACCGCCGAATGGAAGATGAGGGAGATAAGACAAAAGAACCCTGAGTTCTCTCAGTATTATGCTGAGTTTCAAGTTATTGCCGCCGATTTGGATTGCAATCCCTCGGCCCTTCGAAACGCTTTGAGGATGTGGCTGTCTGAAGAAATGAAGGACTCCTTTACCGATAGCGATATGCCTGAGGAACTTCCCGCGTTTGTGACAGTTTGCCAGAAACGGGATAATCAGATACGACAACGATGTGCGGAAAAGCTGGCGCAGAATAAAGGGAGCGGGATAGGTTTCGCTTCCTCCAGGCCCCCTCCGGCTCCGAAAGCCCCGGAAGCAGCTCCTGCTGGAACGATCGCCGGGTATACTGGACCAGCGCCAATGGACCTCAGCGCAGGCAAGAGGAGGATTTCAGCAGAAGAAAGAGCAAAGAGGTTTGCGGATGGGAGGTGTTTATACTGTGGCGGGTTTAACCACAGGGCGGCGGAATGTGCGGCAAGGAAAAAGGCTCAGACGTTCAAGGCAGCTGGAGCAGAAGTTAAGGAAGTAGGAACCAAGGATGGTTCCGAGGAATCGGGAAAAGATTGAGTCAATCTAAGCAGGATGGCGCTTTGGTTGATGGAAAAAGTTTTGTTTTAAATGCTTTGAAATGTTTTGGAATTTCGCGATTATCAATCAGTAAGGTGGAGGTATTAAAGGGATCAATGGAAGGCAAACATTTGGTTATAACCTGTTCATTGACCGTGAATAAACAAGAGATACCTACACATGCGCTGATAGATTGCGGAGCTACTGGCATTGCATTTATGGATCAAGATTTTGCTCGCCATCATCAGATACCACTTCAGGAATTAAAGGACAAGAAACAAGTAGAGGTCATCGACGGAAGACCTATTGAATCCGGAGATATTACACATATTGCTAAAGTCGGAATGAAGGTACAGGAACATAAAGAACAGTTACCCATGTTCATTACGAAATTAGGACATTATCCAATTGTCCTTGGGATCCCCTGGCTACGGCTACACGATGTAGCCGTGCGCTTTGCATCTAATACGGTTACGTTTGGTTCACAATATTGCCTTACGCACTGCCACAATACATCAGTAACAGTACAAGGAGTTACAGAAGAACCACCAGAACCAATATATCAAGTATAAGATATATTTGAACAGAAAATTCGACCCTTAAGATCATTTCGAGGGGATATCGTTATGCTTAAAGGAGCTTCATTTTTCAGGAATGTTAAAAAAGGAAAACTTATGTTATTCAAAGCCTCCTTATATGACATTAATAAGGCCATCGAGGCAAAGGATTTAAAGGAACGCCCCCTCGAAGAGATTATTCCCGAACAGTATCACGAGTTTCTCCCGTTGTTGAGCAAGGTGCTAGCAGATCGGTTACCACCACATCGACCTGGAATTGATCATGAAGTTCGCTTAAGGGATGGAGAAATGCCAACGTGGGGACCATTGTATTCAATGTCCAGGGCTGAGTTAATCGTCTTGAAAGAATGGCTGGAGGAAAATATGTCAAAGGGGTTTATTTGACAATCATTTTCGCCGTTTGCAGCTCCAGTGCTGTTTGCAAAGAAACCTGGAAGAGGGCTACGATTCTGTATCGATTATCAGGATAAGGAGGGAGATGAGCACAAGTTAGCGTTCCGGACGAGATATGTATTGTATGAACCTACGGTGATGCAGTTTGGCACAACAAATGCACCAGCAGATTTTCAAGGATATATTAACAATGCCATTAGAGAAGCCTTGGATGATTTTGCCTCAGCATACTTGGATGATGTTTTAATTTACAGTAACTCCGAGGAAGAGCATATCGGCCATGTTAAATGGGTTATGCAACGATTGCTGGAGGCAGGGCTATACCTTAAACCAGAGCAATGCGAATTCCATAAGGAGTCAGTAAGGTATTTGGGATTGATTATATCAACAAAAGGGATTTCAATGGACGAGGATAAAATTGAGACCGTACGGAATTGGAGTAACGAAAAGAAAACGGAGAACGGACGATTGAATAACCTTTTTGAAGTGCAACAATTCCTGGGGTTTTGCAATTATTATCGACGGTTTATTTCCAAGTATTCTGAGAAAGCAGAACCGCTAACCAGACTTACAAAAAAGGATGAACCGTTTGTGTGGGGATCAGAACAACAGCTTGCCTTTGAGACAATGGTGAAGGCATTTACCACAGCACCAGCACTTCGACATTTCGATCACGAAAGGGAAGTGATTATTGAAACAGATTCGTCCGATTATGTCTCCGCAGGAGTACTGTCTCAGCGAGATGATGAGGGGATATTACACCCAGTGGCTTATTTCTCAAAGAAACACTCACCAGCGGAGTGTAATTATGATATATATGATAAGGAGTTGATGGCAATCATTAAAGCACTCGAAGAATGGAGACCTGAGTGCAAAGGTGCTCGATTCCCTTTACAATTAATAACTGACCATAAAAATCTCGAATATTTCATGACTAAGAGGCTTCTCAATAGGAGGCAAGCACGATGGTCCGAGTTTTTAACACGGTTCGAGTATAAAATTGTCTACCGCCCGGGGAAATCGAATGGGAAAGCAGATGCGTTAACGAGGAGGCCGGGAGACCTCCCTAAGGGGGGGATGAACGATTAAAAACTATGGAACAGGTTGTTTTAAAACCATACAATCTCCCAGAACAGTTGAGGATATCGGCCAACGATATGCCCGAACAAGACATTCCTTCGGTAACCGATCTCTTTACTCAAGCATATTTGGACGATCCGCTACCTAAAAAGATATTGGAAGCTATTAGACAGGGAGGTAGCCTGAGGGATATTACAGTAGCAGAGTGCATAGAAAAGGAGGGACAGATATGGTATAGAGGGAGACGGTACGTTCCTGAGGGAGACCAGTTACGGTTGCGATTAATACAGGAACATCATGATACTGCGTTGGCTGGGCATCCAGGACGAGCAAAAACCTTCGACCTTTTGCATAGACAATATTATTGGAAGGAAATGCGGAGACAGGTGGATCAGTACGTACGGAACTGCCATAGCTGCCAACGATCTTGGACTACAAGGCACGCAACGTTCGGAGTACTTCGACCTTTACCTGTACCCGAGAAGCCATGGGAAGATATTTCAATGGACTTCGTGGTTGGGCTTCCAGAGTGCGAGGGGTTTGATGCAGTTTGGGTAGTAGTAGACAGACTCTCGAAAATGCGTCATTTTGTTCCCTGCCATACAACAATAGATGCCGTAGGATTAGCCAAGTTATTTCTTTGAGAAGTTGTACGCCTTCATGGGTTGCCAAAGTCTATTGTTTCGGATCGAGGACCTCAGTTTAGTTCAACCTTTTGGGGGCAGATATGTAACCGGTTAGGAATTGATCGACGAATGTCTACAGGATTTCATCCACAGACAGATGGACAGACTGAACGAATGAATGCAGGAATGGAACAATACCTCCGCATATTTGTTAATCACCAACAGGATGATTGGGTGCAGTGGTTACCCCATGCTGAGTTTGCTGCAAATAATGGATTATCCGAATCAACTAAGTGTACCCCGGTTTTTGCAGTCCAAGGCGTGGATCCATGAATGTCATTCGCCGGAGAACCGACTCAGGAAAGAGATCAACGACGATGGGAGGCAGATCAGGTCCAAGCCGCGATGGAACAGATTCATGAACATCTGAGAGTGGAGATGAAGCGGAGTCAAGCAGTACAAGAAGAAGGTGCAAATAGAGGACGGATTCCGGGACCCAATATTCAGGTCGGATCCCAGGTATGGTTAGATGCACGACATGTACCAACTACTCGTCCTACTCGCAAGCTGAATTGGAAACGTTTGGGACGTTTCCGGGTACAGAAGCAAGTATCCCCGTATGCTTATGAGCTGGAGTTCCCGGTGTCAATTCGGATCGATCGAGTACAACCTGTTTCGCTTTTGGATCCCGTTGATGAAGACCCGTTGGAGGGACAGGCAGTACCCCCTCCACCTCCTGTTGAGGTTGATGGCGAGGAAGAGTATCAAGTATCGGGCGTTGAGGATAGCCATGTGTATCGGAATCAGTTACAGTACCTTGTTCGATGGACGGGTTATGATTCCCTCACTTGGGAACCAGCGAAGTTCGTTAATGGGTTACAGGCGGTGGACGAATTCCATGGACGGTATCCAGGGAAACCCGGACCGTTGGAGGATGTTCTCTGAGGACCTCGAACCTAAGGGGGGGATACTGTCACGGCGTAAGAAGGTACGGAGATACTTAGGAATAATGGAAGAAAGATACGGGAGGTGTGGAAGGAATTGTGTTACGGAAAAGCGGAGACGTTGGAAGACGCGGAGGAAGCGGCGAGATGGTGGCGGAATAATTTATTATGTTAAAGAAGTGGTCTGAGGTGTTGCGACGTCGGGCGAGGTGGCGTGGTTGTTACGATAAGGAATAATGGAGTGGTGTGTAAGATCATGGGATGAGATTCGGATGGTACATCGGAGCATGAGGAATGGTTGGAAGGTGGCAGACGAATTGTATATAAAGAGAGTGTTGATAGCGTTGGAGGATTTCCTTTTCTTCTCTCTTTACTCGTTCTCTTGTATAGCAAAGCAAGTTACGACTTTGAAACAGCTTCGACTCTTGTCTTGTCTCGATTTCCCTCGAAACGAATCTCGAGCATCTTGTCTTGTTTCCCGATATCACATTTGTGTTACCAATATTACCTACGCCCGACCCAGCCCGTTACACTGTGGTGGGTAGGTTATGAGCATGTCGTCAACGTAGAGAAGTAGAAGAATACCACCTTTGATTAGTATATATAGATCTGGGTTGGCCTCTGATTAGATGTAATCTAATGATAGGAGAAATGCATTAATATGACGTTACGAAAGATGTGGCGCCTGCTTAAAACCGTAAAGTGCTTTTTGTAGTCGGACAACTCTGACATCTGAGTGTTCCCACTCAGGGTCGTCTACCATAAGCGGCTCGATGTGGGGCCAGCCCTCTAGTAGCTTCATGAGCAGGGTATAATCATCAATGTCAGGGTTGAGGAATGCGGTGACTACAGCGAGATGATTGATGTTCCAGTTGTTTTGCACAGTGATGCATATTAGCAGTCGAAACGTGGTGTGTTTGCTGACTGGATCATATGATTCTCCATAGTCGAGTGGCCCATATCCTTTGTTCACTAGCCGGGCATTGTAGCGTGTTGAGCTGTAAGGGTTGCGGTGAGTCTTAAAAACCCATTTCGATCAGATTGGCATTGCTCCGAAACCGGTTCGTAGTTCCTCTAAGTTGACTGGTGACAAGGTATTCTTTTGTATGATGGAGTTGCTCACCTCCATGATTGCGCCTTGCCATTGTTTCCTGGGTGGGCTGAGCATCGCTTCCTGGTATGATCGCAGATCACCATGAATTGTAGTCGAGGCTTGTCCGTTTTGTATCAGTTCAGAGACGTTTACCTGTGCTCTGCATTTTGTGACTCTGTCTGTCAGTACTGGGGATTTCTTTGATCATTTAGTAGTAGCCGTGACAGATCGTCGCAATTGTGTTTGTGTGATAACCTCGTTTCTTGATGGGGCTTGATGAGGAGATTCGAGGGTTGGACAGTGACCGGAATGTCCAAAGTAGGTGTCTTTCTGGGCTTTCTCGTCTGGAGCCATGTGCGTCTGTGTGTGGTCATTTTTCATACCTGAAGCAGGTGGACTTCAATCTCCATGCCCATTTGTACTTTGACCAGCTGATTGAAGATCTGAATTTGCTTCCGAGTCCTACCACCGCGGCATTCCCAGCGACTGGCCGGTGGGTATCCTCATCAGTGCGGCCATGAGACACTCTTTCACTCATTCCAGTTGTATCATCAGTGCAGCCGCAAGCCATGATCTCATCCGTTCCACTGGCATCAATATCCTCAATCTGTGTTTCTTGTTGCGGTACACCGAATATGACAATTTCGGTCATCTCTTTCGGCTTGTCATCGTGGACACGCTGCTTCCGTTTTAGTGATTGTTGGCACTATATGTAGGCATTTCTTTCCTCGTCTAATATAACATCCAATTAAGCCTTTGGTGGGTAATGCGCCAGGTCCCAGATTCTCCATAATGTCGTGGAGTCATGCACGTAACTGATCACCATGCAGGCCCTAGATGGTGCTCCCAGCTTCTGGTCAGTTCGCTGCATCTCTGGGATCAGCCTGCTGGTGTAGCATCCCAATCGGCCTAGATTGTGGAGCTGTGCTTTATGATTGATTCCTTTGCATGTGGGGTCTGCGAGAGGTTTGTCAAATTCAGGCTTGCAATAAGAATGCAGCATCTTGTATGGCATTTCGTATGGGGCCTTGTAGCCATCGCGATCATCTCTTCATGTCAGTCCCTCGTTGGGCATGCACTGATGCAGATATACAGCAGTGTTGACTGCTTCCCCCCAAAACTCGAGTGGTGCCTAGTGTTAGCAAAGGTTCCAACCCGCTGGAACAGTTCCCGGTTAGGGTTGGAACCGGAACCGAATCGTTTCAACGGTTTGACCACATGGAAACCCCGGACCATTGCATTTGGGCCTGGTTCCACCTCAAAACCCAGCCATTGCATGCGTAGATTTCTCGCTGCAATTAAGAATTTGAGTTCTGATCGTATCGTGACATGATGAATATGTAGATTGTGTAGTTTTAGCCACTCTTCCACCTCCCACTTTGAGATATGGGATATGACCAATATTCGCGTACTTGCTATCAATAACTCGAGAATTTCGCTTGAAATTGGTGCTTATTTCACAGCCACTCAACCAAAATCAGTTGGATCGCAAATCTGAAAGCGGGAAGTCAAGGAGCTCCTGACACTGCACAATATTTGTATTGATCATGTTACAATACGATCAGGACTCAAATACTTAATCGGAGCCAATGCTGCATAAACCAGCAAGTAAGAACCGCGATCCAGTTCCAACTCAGGCAAAACACTGCAGTTCTATGTCCAGGCCGGGTAACAACCCGCAGAGACAGGAGTAGGTTGGGTGTTTGGCCGGGTGCGGAACTGAACCGAACTGAACCACAAGTCAAAATGCAGACCGCTGGTGGGTTACCCGGACCTGTTGCTAAGACTGGTGGTGCCTGAGAATCTTGAATCATTGCTCTTGCCCTTTCAGTGATCGTGTGAATCATTCTGACCGCAACTCCATTCTCACGATTGTCATACGGAGGACAGATCGCAAGTGCTGTGCCACATGCTCGCAGTAGCCCTCGGAAGAGCTCATTATCATATCCTCACCTGCCATCATCGCATCGGAAACATTTGATATTGTAGCCGCTCTTGTCAAACTTGGGTTGTTTGTGTTGATAGGCTGCAATGCTGGTCTTTTTCTTCTGGTCAGGGAGTAAGTGAACTGTTGTCCATTGCATGTAGTCATTGACAAAGAAAATAGAGTGTTGTTGGCCTCACGTAGTCGGTAAGGGGAAAGGACCACAGAAATCATACTGAACAAGTTCGAATGGTGTGGTAGCCCTTTTGACTTCAGTTCGAATAAACTTGTGCTTGTCCTTGGCCTGCGTGCAAACAGCACATATTTCGGTGGCTTTGTCGAGGTCGTTGAGTCCATCAATTAGAGATCGCATCGCAGCCGGATGAAGATGGGACAATCCTCGGTGCGACAGTTTTGCAGTGATCATGGATGCTAGAGTGAAATTCAAATTCATCTGCGATCGTGTCTTACCATCCTCACGAGACGAGGTTCTGGCTTTGGACTGGATGGCCACCTGAGCATTGGTTGATATGGCTTTGGAGGTAAGAGGGTGTGGTGATTGGAGATTATAGATATCCCCAATACAGTTCGCGGTAATAGAACTGGTCGATTTCGTATCAGCTGATTTGAAACATTTCCCACGTCAAAAGGTCGTTGTGTATCCTGCATGTTCAAATTGGCTCATGGATAGCAAAGATTGTCGACAAGTCGGAGTATAGAGAGCATCCAATTGCAAGTCTTGAGTGATATAGTCCAGTCCATGATATGGAGCAGTAATGGTCATATAATGTCCAAGTTTTATAGCGATCGGAGAAGGCAGTCCTTTGAATAAAATGAAGAGGCTTCTATCGTTGCACATTTTGTGAGAAGCTGCTGAGTCTACCACCAATGTCGGAGATGATGCAGTCGAAGACATGAAGGCTGCAGCGTGAGTGGTGTTTGGTAGTCAGAATGGATCTCGAGTACCTGTCAAGATTGCATGCTGTGTCAGTGCCGTATTTATTTCCGCCATTGAGTGTTTAGCGCTTCGTTTGTTAACCTTGTTGTGGGCTTCGAGACCGTGTCGGTGACTTTGGCATCCGGTTCTCGTATGGGCAGGTTATCCACAGTGGAAGCAGAGCACTTCCTGGCTCTTCTTTTCGTTACAGCCTCCGCTTCCGCATTTGAGTCATTTGAGAATGCCACAGCTGTTGGTAGTATGATTGTTCATTTTGCAGTGCGGGCATCTGACTTCTTCATCGTCGTTTTTGTTTCCGCTGCTGTTTCTGCCGATATTTCCTTGTGCACAGCCTCGTGTATTTCTTCGTCCTCCGTGCTTGCCATGTCCTCCGCGGTAACTGTATAGAGCGGATCGAGTTGACTTATCTCCAATCTCTATGGCGAGCTCGGTTCAATCAGCGTCCTCTCATAGACTGTCAACAATTTGCTGGGCGGTTGGGACTGGAGTTTGTTGCTTGAGTATCTGGATGGTTGTTTTGAATTCATTTGGAATGGTGGAGAAGATGTGACTTTTCATCGTTTCGTCAGAGATGGCTTTGGGAGATCCCATCAGTTTCTTGCAAAGATCGATCAGTCTAGTAAAGTACTGTGTTATCTTCCTGTCTTTCGATTGGCGTGGAGCATGAAACTTGCGACTGATCTGAGTTTGACCAACTTGATTTGTCATATTGCCCAATCCACCTTGGAGAGTCTGCCACATTTCAACTGGATTGTCGATGTTGTTGATCAATGGAAGTAGATGATCTGTGAAGCAAAGATCAATCTGAGAAATAGCATCATTGGCGTTCCAATGCCACTCCATCTGCAAAGTGCGTGCAGCAGATCCGGTACCATTGGGAAGGAGGTTCTCTCCAGTGACAATGCTGTACGCCGTCATTGCAACCAGCATGCGGCATACCTTCTTCCTCCATTTAGGGTAATTATCTCCAGTAAGCTTGGGAATAAATCAGTGGTCGGTCTTAAACATCTTGGTGGTGGCAGACATCATGAGAAGTGGCAATGGTGACTGTGGTGTTGAGTTTTAGTGATGTTTATACTGTAGTTGCTACGGCAAAAGTCGTGGGGTTAGGGTTGTTGAGGCTCTTCTAGATCATGAGATGAAAGTAGTGTAAAGTAAAGTGAGTTCAGTCAGCGGCCTCGGGGTTCGGAACCTGTTACGAATGTGAAGCAGATGCAGTGTATTCTACTATAATAGGAGAACCTCTGTCTTAATATACATGAGAGCCTGGAACACCATGGAAGTCCATGGAAGGTCACAATTGCAAATACCAGTGGTGGCGAGTGGAGACTCGTGGATGAGTCTACAACTATGAGTCTGTCACTTGTTAGTCGATATGACAATCTCAGTCCAGGTTACTTCGTTCCAAATGATATGGTAATAGTACGTGTCAATGGGCTACCGAGTGATGGATCCATGATGCATGTGATGCGCTCGTGACCAAAGGATATCTAATATGCCTCTTAACCATGTCTACATTATAACCTACCCCGTTAATCATCCACTAATTGGGCAGCCCTCATGACTCTGTGTTAATCGAAATGACTGTAAAACGAGCGGTCAACCAGTAACCCCAGACCTCGGCTTCCATCGCCCTGATTACGGCATAGTCTGGTAATACATTGTTAGTGACTAGACCACCACGTGGGGACCTGGAGGACAGGTGGGTGTACGGACTATTATGACCCTTGTACATAGACAACCAAACCACCGGTTTCTAGCCTCACTGGATTGCTACTGTTCTTCCAGACTTCCACCTCCAATAAGCCTGGATATTTGTAGTAGGGGACGAGTTATTGTAGTAGTTGCAGATGGTCATGACTTTGCTTGTTTCTTTTGTTGGTTTTGAGAAGTAGTAAGGAGGTGAGAAAAATGTATTGAACATTGTAGCATATATCATGTGCAAATTTAGTCAATATACTGATAACAGAATGTTAAACACATTCCAATCATCTATAACTGTAATGTTCACTCATCTTATAGTCGCTATATGTCCATTGTGCAATCGCAATTTATCTATCCATTTTCTGGGCACATTGTTAAATATGATGGATATAGTGTGGGCTTAACGGGGAGTTGCTGAACACTTATTGCGCAATCGTGAGATATCCACCTGCCATCCAGCACCACTGCAGGATTGTGTTGTCACACAACCAGTATTAGCAATGGTTTCAAATCTGCGGTTGGGTTACGGGTCCGGGTTGGAACTGAACAGGACCCATTGCAACAGGTTTCCCATCATCAAAAAACCAAACCACACAGAACGCGTGATTTTTTGGATGCTTCCACAATTTTGCACAGTCAGAACTTTCACTCCAATTAAGTATTCGAGTTCAGATTGTATCACAATATGATATATACGTAAACGATCTAGATTGGCATGTTCTTTGACCTCTTATTCTCCACGTAGCGATCTGAGTGATATTGAATGAGTTGCTGTGAAATAGCCCCGAAAATTGGGCGTTTTCCACAGTGGTGCAACAACTATTGATTGGTTCGCAACGTGGAGAACAGGAGGAGAAAGAGCATGCAAAACGGCTTCTTTTACATATATATCATATTGTGATATGATCAGAACTCAAATACTTACTTGGAGCCGACATTTGGAGTTCCAAAGGATGACTCTCTGCTGAATGTAGAACCCGGGCAAAATACCGTGGGTTTTTGTGTAGTCCGGGTGATCACCCCACCAAGTCGATGCAGGTCAGGTTGTTCGACGTGTCTGCAACCGCACCGAACCATTGTGCTCGGCCAAACCCTGACTGCTGGCAGCTCACTGAGACCCGTTGTTAATGCTAGGCTAGGCCAGTTGGTTCCAATCTCAGGATCTGCGTTTCAGGTGGCACTATTGATCGTAGGATTCAGATATGCCAGGGTTAATCGCGAAATAGTAACTATTGTAAGTGACTGTCTCTTTTTGATGTATCGGGCGCCTTAATTATCGAAACAAACAGAAAAACACTCCCCACCCCATCTTGAACATGAGCATCAACGGACCATCAACAATTGTTCGTCGTGTATCCTGGGTAATCTCAGGGGTTATAGGTTGCAGACAGCCAACCATGAAGTATTGGCTGCCATTACAGTAAAAAGAGAAAGCGAAACGCTCCCTGCCCCATCTGGAAAATGAGCATCAACACATGGTCAATGATTGTTGGCCATGCATCATGGTTAATCCCAGCCCAATGTGGCAGTTGTATTTTATATACATTGTTTTGAATGTTTTTGTACACTAAAAGGCTTTTGAACACTTAGTGGTAGCTGTGTAAATGAAATACGTTGTTGTTGTCCCGGAGGCTGTCGCAGGAATATCCCTTCCTCATCTACAAATCTAGGCTGTCCACTCCTTGTTTATGAAGGATTGTAATCAAGTGTGACTCATAGTACCGAAGATACAAGAATACAAATCGTTGACGCTGCATTGACGCCCATTTCCAAGATGGGGCAGAGAGGCTCTGGCGATCTTTGTTGCCTATAATGGCAGCCAATCATTCCTTTCTGACTGTATGAAACATATTGCCTGTCAAATTACCCAGGATGGGAGACCAAGAATAGTTGAGACTCCATGGATTCTTATGTTCAGGATCGGGTAAGGAGCGTATTGCTATAATTTTGGCCTATACAGGTGGCCAATATATCCTTGATGACTGTCTGCAACCTATCGGCCATCAGATTGCCCAGAACACATGATCAAAAATGATTGACACGCTGTTGAATCTCATTTTCAGGATGGTGTTCAGAGCGTGTGACTAGAATTTTTGCATATAAAGATGGCCAATACTTCCATTATATATAACCATGACAATATGAATTCTTAATTACCTGACTCACAAGAGGTAAAATTGTTCACGCTCCATTGAGGCTTATTTCGCATGCACATTACCGCAATATGTAATCTGGTGATTTGGCATCGTATATCATTCACAATGTTTTGGCTGCCTTTCTATCGTTTTCATTCACTTCCTCCTTCATCACTACCTTGTTCTTTGATAATATATACAAATATATGCTTTAAAATATACTTTACAGTGTCAGCTAATTGTAAACAATAATACACTCAAAAATCGTGTTCCCTTCGATGAATGCTTGTCCGTGCTGGCAGGTTTCCCCTATCGGCTTCTCTCGTCTGCAAAATGAATGATAGCGGCATTTGCACCCATTAGATATTGTACTATCCAGTGGATGTTCGTTGATCAGTCAGCATATCTGGATTATGATCTTCATTGTGCTGGCTATCCTGAACATATGCATCAAGTTTGACAAACTGAGCGCTGGGAAAGGGAGAATGTGAATACACATATCTGGGTGGCAAATTGTCGATTTAGGAACATTTAGCTCCCTGATGTGCACCATGTGGCCTAGGTGGTGTTCCGGGCAGAGGTGGTGTCAGTTCTGGTGTCGGCTGACTGGGTGGGTGGGATGGAGGTGCACCTGTTCCTTCGCACCTCCAGTGTAGTGTTAGCACCGGTTCCACTTTTGGACCAGGCCGGTTTTATAGATCTGCGTGGCAACGGCCTTACCCCATTAAAAATGGACCATTTTTCCAGCGAACCATCACATTAAGGCCACAGGTATTGATCAGATAGTCTAGTGTTTGGTAGGTAGAATATGTAGCTCCGCACGGCGCATCTTTTGGCGATCTGCGATTTTTGATATCTTCAAATTTCAGCAAGTGGTAGCCCAAAAACCTCGTTTTTGGGGCGAAAATGGCAATTATTTCAAAACCGCTTGCTGGGTTTTCAAGATATCAGCAATCAGAGACCACCAAAAGATGCCCTGTCCAATGCTGCATATTTCACATACTAAACACTAAACTATGTGATGAATATTCTTCGACTTGATTGAGGGAACCATTTGGCACAAACCCGGAGCGAACTGGCTGGGGCTGGGTTTTCATGGAACCGCTATATTAGAAGCGGTCCGAAAACTGAACCGTTGCTAACACTACTCCAGTTTGTCTGTGGATTCTTTGCGGTATCATTTTGGCAAGGAAGGCATCTGGCTGTGTAGTTTCAATGCAGCATAGGCAGGTGTCTTGCGATTGCACCTTCACCTTTCTATGCTCAGGAAACTCAACTCCCCACTTGGTCTCTTCTTGGACTTTGGTGCGAGGTGTCAAGATCAGGTAGTGAGTTTCTGCTATTCTAGTGCCTGAATGCCCTGCTTTGGCCATTTTGGCCATATTCAAGGCTAGGCGCATGTCAGACTGTTCCAGCTGAATGTGACCTGCATGCCTTGCTATCGTAGCAGACATGTTGCAAACCTACAAGGAATTATTTGCTGCATCTAACAGTGATATTCGGCTACTACCTGAACCATATACCCTTCCATTGCCTCCCTCAACGTGATCAGAGCCCATTCCTCCCACTCCCGGAGAAGCATATCATGAATTTCAGATCCACTCTCTCCAGGCAGAAGTGTTTTCGTTGCCATGATTTGCTGGTGTGGACGAAGAGAGGGAAAGGATGATGAAAAGAAGTGGGAAGTCCTGAGGAATATATAGTTAGCATTAAGTGAGAACGGAATAAGTAACCGCCAACTTGCATGTTCTACTGATGATGAACCCCGTTGCATATGGCTGGAAGTTACAGGAGTGTTGCATTGTCCGGTGATTTGCAATAAGTTGGTCCAATGAGGCTTGTATTTTCACAGGTTTAACTAGAGGTGTATGACAGCCCAAATCGCATCATTGTCAAAGATAGGGAGGACATTCCTTGACGGAGATGATATCTGGTGATGTTTGTCTCACAAAATCTGATGGATATCGCATGAGACCGACGGTAACAATCAAGTCATGTTGTACGGTAATGATAACCATCAGCAAAAAACATTTCCGTCTGGGCGGAATGGCTCCGTCCGGGCGGAATGGCTCCGTCAGAGTGGACGTGCTCCGTCAGAGCCGTCAGAGCCACCACGGTGGCAAACTACACTGCGCCCAGTGCCAAAACGACGCGTCGCGTTGCATATCGCTCTCCGATCGCAGTTTCGCCATTTCTTCTGGCTCTGTCGGTATCCTATTGTACACGAAAACTGTCGCGTTGTGGCCAACTGTGACCATACGTCGGAATGGGTTCATTGGGTACATCAGCAAAATGTAAATCGTTCCGGAAGCCACATACAGGGTTCCATAAGCACAAGGCATTTCGTCTACCATATTCGTCTTTGTTACAGTCACAAGATTCGCTACTTCATAATAGGGCAAGCATTATTTAAGTATCTCTATATATATACATACGGTCAATCTGGCCACATATGGTAGTCTAGCATAATCGGAAGAGCACCTGGAGACGCCAATTGAGAGCACCCAGAGATGCACCACTTGGAGGCCGTTGTGGGGATACGACGGAGCTAGACGGCAGTGAGCCCACCATCGACATTCTGACACACCTCTCGCGACATCCAAACTGAATTTGTGAGAAAGAACGGTTCTAGCTCGAGGAGCCTGGGAAGAAAGTGAGAAGACATGATAATACCTGGCCGTGAGAATCCACGCAATTGCGTGGATCCAGATGAGATGAAAATGAGATGATGTCTATCTACCCCGGGGTCTCCTGAATATGGACTCCCCGTCGCTCAATCCACCTCCGTTAACCATGAATCTCCGTATACCCGGGGTTGCTCATTAACGATGTACTTGGAGGCCGTGCTCGAGCGAGTTGAGAGATGCACTTGGAGGCCGGGGTCGACTGAATTCAGAGATACACTCCGAGGCCGTGACAGAGGGAGTTTGGACATGCACCTGGAGGCCGAGATCGAGTGAACTCAGAGATGCACTTGGAGCTGTGATCGAGCGAGTTTAGAGATGCACTTGCAGCAGGCTATCATCGAGGGAGATTAGAGGAGTACTTGGAGATGGTCGATCTAGAGGAGGTCGATGGGAAGCGCACCAGGTCCTGAGACTCAATTCATCGGTTAGTTAACTCGGATCGAGTGAACTCAGAGATGCACTTGGAGGGCAGGATCGAGTGAACTCAGAGATGCACTGGGAGGCCGTGATCGAGCGAGTTTGGAGATGCACTTTGAGGCCGTGATCGAGCCAGGTTGGAGATGCAATTGGAGACCGAGATTGAGTGAACTCAGAGTTGCACTGGGAGGCCGTAATCGAGCGAGTTTGGACATGCACGTGCAGGCTATGATCGAGCGAGATTGGAGGAGTACTTGGAAGTGGTCGATTTGGAGGGAGGCTGTCAATCTTGGGATGATGCTGTACTTGATGTATGCTGTACTCGGTGTTAAGTCATGAACATGGCATGGAGAGATAGAGAGGGATGACTTAACTTTGTGTCCTTAGGTGATGGTAGAGTTGAGTGCAAGAAAGAGAGAGATGGGGGAAATCATCATGAGAAACTGGGACTTAAGAGAATTTCGTGTGCGAGTCAATTTACAATCCCAGATACGGCAGGTACAAGTCCCGATCCGGCAGGTAATTACACCGATACGAGGTCTTCTACACCCAAACAGGCAAGTCGTACCCCTGATTTCTCAGGTCCGCTCGTATCCTCCACATCGTTCTCATCTTCATCCACCATCTCTCTCTTTCTCGCCCACAACTCTACCATCATTGCAAGAACACAAAGTTAAGTCATCCCTCTCTATCTCTCCATGACATCATCATGAGTTAACACCGACTGCTGCATACGCCGAGTGAAGCATACACCGAGTACAGCATACATCTAAGATTGTCTGTCGTCCCTTCATTCTCTCGATTTCATAAGAGCTCATTCCCACGGTTTCGAGTTAACTAACAGATGAATAGAGTCTCAGCACCTGGCGCGCCTCCCATCGACCGCCTCTAGATCGACCACCTCCAAGTACTCCTCCAATCTCCCTCGATCATAGCCTGCCGCAAGTTGATCTCCAAACTCGCTCGATTACGGTCTCCAAGTTTGCACCATCACGGCCTCCAATTGCATCTCCAAACTCGCATGATCACGGCCTCAAAGTGCATCTCCAAGTTCGCACGATCACGGCCTCCAATTGCATCTCCAAACTCGCACAATCACGGCCTCAAAGTGCATCTCCAAATTCGCTCGATTATGGCCTGAAAGTGCATCTCCAAACTCCCTTGATCACGGCCTAGGAGTCTATTTCTGAGTTCACTCGATCTCGGCCTCCAAGTGCATCTCTCAACTCGCTCGAGCACGGCCTCCAAGTACAGCGTTAATGAGCGACGGCGGGTGTTCGGAGATACAGGGGTAACAGAGGTGGACTGAGCGATGGGGAGTACATATTAGCTATATAGATAAATAGATACATAGATGAGAATATAAACTGAATGCATAAGTTTTGAAAATCGTTGAACGATAAGTAGTAGCTATGATTTAACATCGCCAGGCGTTAGGTAAACGGCTTCAGCATAACTGCAGCCTCTGCAAAGAGTGCAACACACGTGTCCTTCTGATCGTGTGTAAACGTCACCACAAAGTAAAGGAGTACATGTGCAACACGACCTGTCGCCTGGGCGACGGGCAGCGTGTAATTCTCCGTCAGAGGGTATGAGGTTCTGTCAGAGCCGTCAGAGCCGTCCGGAACACCCTGGTGTTTCTGACGCAAATTAGAGTTGTTGCTGATGATTATTCCCATTTTAGAGTCAGACAAAAAGCAGATGTTACTTTGTTCAAGTTGATCCAATGTACCAACCTTGACACAAGAGACGCAGCTTGCCTCCATATTATCCAGAACTTGCAACATCCAACCTCTTGCCAAACAACAACGTCAATACAAACTACACTGGTCCATGCTCGGAGAGAGAACTTTTCCCCGCATCCAGTGAGCAGATTCACCAAATCGAAGAAGCGTTCCACACGACATCATCATCAAGTACATCAATGCAAATCACAACCTGGAAGCTGAAACATACCCAGCCTTTGGAGAATGGCACATCTTGCGATCCAAATAGAAGCTAGCGGCAGAGAAATGATGGGCAGTGCAGTTTCTAAGGAATGAAGAGAAAGAGATATGGATCAAGGCATATGGAGAGAGAAAAAATGCTGTGGCAAGAAAACAAATTGAAGAGGCCGACACAGTGACTCAGCGGGTGCAGGAACATATGAGGAAAGCTGGGAACTTAGGATTGACAAGCAGAGAGAGCGAAAAAATGTTCCGGGAGATGTTAAGTGATATCATATACAGTCTGAGCAAGCTTTCATATTCCAACAATGAGCAGGATGCGGAAGATGATGTTGACCAAGGTTCAAAGCTGGGCAAGCTGTGGGAAGATGTCCAACCCGGCAGGGTGATGGGCGCAATCTCCAAAATGGCACAGCAATGCATGGAGAGGTGTAGGTAGAAGCAGAAAAAACTTGACTAATTGACACAACTGGGAGGGGAGGATGCAGCCAACTACTCCCGTGAAAGACATAAAGAGTACAGCACAACTGAATCGAGGGTTGTTGAAGTTGTTAAACCGCAACTGGATGAGGATGAAGCTGCTCCTGCACCCGCATCATATGCAGAGCATATGGAGTGTCTTGATATTGTCCTCAGAAGGTTGCATCTACCGGAAAGGAATCCTCCAGCTGGAAGTAGTCATATCAGGCGACGTCAAGGGAAGCTGCGGTGAAACAACGGCATACTGTGTGTTCAGCCCGACACAAATCCGGATTCATCACCTATTCAGAATGTGAATTCTATTCAACCAATAAGCATTTACCACTGCATATTGCCTCCCCAGCTCATCACCATATAGAAATTGGATTCGGACGAGGAAATCGTACCGGCTCCTGCATTACCAGTGGAATAGACTGCCAAATTGCATTTTCTGATGTCACATTGAACTGTAAAGAAATTCGTGTACCAATTTTGCTATGTGTCAGAATTTTCATTGTTTCAGTGACTAAATTGTGAGACACAAGTATTCATCGGTGCATGGGCTAAGGTCATACACACCATGTGAAAGTTCTCGAATAAAGATGAGGCTGTCAGATGACCAAAAAACTCGATGTGTTTAGTTCTGTTCATGTCAAGTGTCAAAGCAAAAATTAAATCAGAGATGAAATTCACTAACAAAACTGTAGTGAGTAATGTCATAAGAGTCATAGAAGGAGCGGTCAGTGCTCAATATGAATCTGTCTGAATGACGACTGCCATGCAGAATTCATCCATATATCCAACTGCATAACTCTCCGCACAGACCTGGTGCACATGGTTGATATTTTTCTATTGCTTATTGTACGTCATGGAAATCTAGGAGAAGAAGCTGGATGAGGAAAGGTGAGGAAGTTGGGCAATGATAATCAAACGCTTGTGGAAAGATGTAGATGGCATAAACTGCCAGCCGAAAGCGCGGCAATGAGATAGGGCCATATCATCGATACCTCAGACAACTTGGCAAGGGGTAGATCCGACGGTGAGATGCCAGAACACTTCAGGATCGAAATCATGATACAGACAGGTGGAATATTGGCTATGAAATATGACTGTATGATTCGTAGCATATAATTGTTGAGAGTACAATGATTGTTAGGGTTTCTTTAATGTCAGCGTCAATGGAGTGTCAAAGATTTTAATGCTTACACTTTCAACAATCGAAGGGCTGCATTGATGCATCCTTTCAAACCTAATGTATTTGTTGGCTTTGTAGCACATGAGCGAAGGGACAACCTCCTAACCCCATCCTCAATGTACTCGTCAATCGAGTGTTCACGAATTTTGGCCTTGTCTCATGGATAATCCAAGCAATGTGCAACCACAGTAACCGATTATCGGACAATTGGCCACCTTTCAAACTAAAAAATGTCTCACAACATCGCTACGATCTCATAAAAATGACCGTCAACAAAGCGTCTACAATGTGTGGTCTTGCAACAACCATAATCCAATAGCTGAGCATCGACATTGACCCATATTCAGAGTATTGACCCCCATTATGGGTAAACATGCTACTTGCAAATCCGCTACCGCATCATAAAAATAACCATCCAAGGAGTGGCAAAAGTCTTCGCAGGGTTCTGTAGGCTTAAATGCAACGAACTGCCTTGCATCATTCTGAAATGGAGTTTTTAATAGTTAGTCTTTTCAATCTGTCCTTGTATTCAACCTCACAACTATGCATGCAATGTTTCACAGGTCTTACTTTTGTCTTGCGCGTAGCACTGCAGTCAGTATATAAGAACCAGTGTTCTACTTAATAATGAGGTAACATTTGAAAGTCTTTCAACTCGAATAACACAACATTCAAATCCCTACCACCATGGCAGATTCCCAATCTTTAAATACCTCATTGCTACAGGTTAAGATAGCTTCCAACCATGGCGGTGTCTTTATTTGTGATTTGAGCAACCTTGTTTTAGGAATCATATTTGATGCTTGTTGGGCTTCTATGAATGTAGGCTCGAAGCATCCTATTGCTTGGAATAGTTCTGGACATGCGCCTTTGTGGCGATTCAATTTGCACTGCGAAATTGCGGAGACCAGCCGTCATGGCATCATATACATCATTTGTGGTGAAGTTCTTCGCAATCCGACAGAACATGGGACCAGCCCAATCGGGAAACACATTCTGGCGAAAGTGGACATTGCAATCTTCAATGAATTACCATTGTCAAAAGTTTCTGAATTGACATGCACAACTGTTCAGGAAACAGCTTTGGCCATACGGCAGAGAAAAGGCAGTCAAACTATTACAATAGTAGGTTCACTGAGGAGATTCATATTCGACCGTTAGATTTCAACTCCATTGATAGAATTGACAGACACAATGCTTCAAACTGGCAGCCAAGGACTTACTAACTGGGGAATTCCACCAAACATGTGGAATCGCTACCTAATGTAATAATTCATCAGCAACAACCGTAGTTTCTGTCAGAAACAACCGGGTGTTCCGGACGGCTCTGACAGCTCTCACCGACTCTCGTATCCTCTGACAGAGAATTACCTGCTTCTTGTCGCCCAGGTGACTGATCACATTGCATACTTACTTTGTTTACTTTGGGCCCGGAATGTGGTGACCTATACGCACCATCTGAACCACAAGTGTCTTACACTATTCGCAGAGGCTGCAGTTATGCTGTAGCCGCTTACACACCACCTGGCGATGTTTATGCCTTTCTTTGGCCAATAGCCACATGCCACTCTCTCCCCTGATATGTTCAGATTTGAGATTTGGCCAATGATTGCAATACAGTCTTCGCTTGGAAATCATTGCTTGCCATTGCATTTGCTTCACCATTATCAAATTTTACATGTCTGATATATACTGTCCAATTTTCACACTCTCTAGTACTATGCCCTCCGTCCTCCACATTGTGCATTGATCCATCATCGGCTTGTGATGCTTCTTCCTCCTCATCCGTATCCGCATCGGCACCATCCTCGCACTCATACCTGTTGACATCACTGGTTCCCAGGTAACACGCACTATGCCCTCAGTCCTCCACATTCTGCATTGATCCAGCATCAGCTTGTGATGCATCATCCTCCTAATCCATATCCGAATCGTTACCATCCTCGCACAGATACCTGTTGACATCACCGGTTGCGAGGTCAAACACACTATGCCAGCAATCATGCACATTCTGCGTTGATCCATGATCGGCTTGCGATGCTGTTTCCCCCTGATCCACATCTGCATCCAGATCATCGCCATCCTGGCACTAAGACCAGTCGACATCACTGGTTCCAAGGTCAAATCTCGCGAGTTCAGTCGCGGGACATCGTCGCAGGCTGGCGCTGGGGATGGCATCGCACTTGTCCCTGTCATCACCTTCATCTATTTGAGCACCACTGACCCGTGGCATCCCAAAATGCAATTCATGATCTGTGCAATTGTTGTCTATCGGGATGTTTGGGTCACTGCATCAGATCTCAGACTCCTCCAGCGCCACTTCGGAGGCCACATAGTCAAGAAGAATAGCATCATCAACACACCCTGCGTCCACGCAGATGACAATGGCAGGCGTTGTGTTCTCCATCTTTCGGATCTGATGCTTGACCATTACGAGAGTGTTTTTGTGCACCCTCTGTTGTTAGCTCTCCGGTAGTGTGTTCCAGGTATTCATCAAATATATATACGACTGTGCAACACAAGGCGAGGTTACCAACATGCAACCTGTTGCAGAGCAGCAGGATGCGTTCTTCCCACCGTCATTCCTGTAATTGAAACATTTGGAGCCATCAGGACTGTCCGCATTCAGCGTTGACCTGGAATCTTTCGGATGAACACCTTTGATCTTTTGCCACTCCAGGCGAGTATGGCGTAACGCGGTGCAGGTAAACGTAATCAGGGGTGAGGGTATATGACGGTCCTTGTCGTTGATGATGGAATTGTGAAATTCATCAGCAAACTGACAGCAGTTATTCGCCCGATGATAAAATTTAATGTAGACAAACCGCACAACTTCTTCCGCGAGGATGTGAACTGGACACTGGCAATTTGTTAGCAGATTTTCACTTTCTCTGGGTTGGATTTGTGCCGCGTACACCACCTTCCACACACTGCGCTACAGGACAAAGATACTTATTGTCTGCAAGAAGGGAATCAGTGAATTTCAAATGCTCTGCGTCGGATTCAAAGGAGTGGAGATGATAAAGCTATGATGTGTTGTCCCTTGCTGAGTGAATGAAATATGATTTAGCCATATTGACTTGTTCTCGAACCTGGTACCGGTTTCAGTGTCTAATATTCATCATGGCCCGTTGCGTCAGCATTCCTCCTTCAAGATCTCCTTTGTGCGTGTTTGAAATGTCATCGACCAAATGATATTTCGCTGCATAGCGGTGTTCCAGTATGTCTAAAGTATCTGCTAGTGTGTGGCTTCATCTAATGATTGTGAAATGCGTTGCGTTGCATGACTTACTGTGTCCAAGTTGCTTGCACTCATCAATGGTGGTCTATTCGACTTGTACAGCTGCAGGAGTCTGCCCTGTGCAAACACAAGACGCGTCATGTCTCAGTGAGCAAATCGATGGATGCTGCGGCTGCCGCAGACCATTGATCGAGGTGTAGACACAGCCTGCGGTTGGAATTGCCACCACCTCTGTCCCAGATTCTTTTCGGTAGCTCGCATTCGCAGTGGCTTTGTAAAGATCCTGCGAGATTCTGGATTAGGGATGGGGGTAGGCAGGTTTCCAAGACTGCTCAGGGGAGTGGGAGTGATACGAGTGCCGGATGCAGGGCTGGATACAATGTGATAGGTTGAGTCTGTCTGTGAAGTTCACCCAGTGCTGGTGTTCTACGACTGCTTGTACCTGGCGTGACAGTTGGAGTATGTATTGACCAGCACTGTGTAGATGATGGGGTGGAAGTCACGCGTTGAGTATTATCAGCAATGTGAGAATTGTTCAGCGAATATGAGGGGGTGGTGTCCTGACTTTGAATGGTAGAGACTACGGAACTCCCTCCTAGGGAGGAAACCCTCTCGTGAGCTGGTACAGAAACGCGACTCTTGGCAGGCGGAAGTTGAGCATTCGCCAAAGTCCCATGCATTTGTTGATTCCGATGATTGGCAGAACTTAGAACATTTCATACGACCAGAGTCGTGTTATGGTGAGGGCTTTTGGGAGGCATGATGCAATGTAGATGTTGAACGTTAAGAATGTAAAAATAATTTCCTGTGCAGGCATGTGGAATGGCAGGCGAGGTAGACTCATAATTGAGCTACTCAGGCCAAATTTGAAAAGAAAGGTAGGCACAGTGCTGCCCGCACCAGACACTCAACCCGGACAATATGCGGGGATGGCATCCCTTGAAACGCATTCAAATATGGGGTTAACTGGCATCAGAGTAAACTCAGCGTTGATATTCACTGTTACAGAAACGTCTTAAGGCCTATTGGCACCGCTTGAGGGGTGCTTGTGCCTTCCTCGTGCGCTGATCATAGCATTGCACTCGTTCTTGGCACAATACTTCGAACCATTGATTCTGTACAGCATCATGTTCCCTGTGGAATTCCCCATTTCGCAGAGCTAAACGCATTGCAAAACGAAGAATGTGGGATTCTCTATCTTATCATATCAGTCCCGAGTGCGTTTTCCACCGGTAGGTGTGTTGGAAGCTGTGCTGGATGCGTGCACAGCTGGGACAACCTGAGAACTACTCAGTGTGCTGCGAGATACACGAGGTCTGAGCAGTAAACATGGTGTGTGATGCGAAAGCAATGCCATGGGTTGTACACTGTTCTCACCGGGAGTACTAAATCTTGTTTCATGGCTTCTCATTTTTGAAGTGTCTGGCGGTTGTGCAAGATGCAGGTTGGGACGTTATGTGTTCATTAACCAACAAAGCCAGTTGAAATATGAAATCACTGGAACTCCAGTTTAAATATCCCTTCTTCCGGCCTACACCTCCAATGTCTTTTCCTCCTGTATCTAACACACTGCCAGCATCCTCAACGCTCTTGACATCACATAACTTGCACGAAACAACATCTCCTGGTCCAACCCTGCTCCGATAACGTAAACTACTATGAACACTCCTCCGGCGTTTCCTTCCGCTGTATGCAACTGAATTATAATGCTAATAGCTCGGATGTAGATTCATTTTCAACTCACAGCAGTGGCACCAAAGGGCAGCCGCAAATGAATGGCGAAGACAACTGCCAGGGCCAGAATACTGACATCAGTGCTAAATCGATACCTGGCATTGGATCATCACTCTACAAATGGAATGATATCGGAACACATCAGAGGACTCATACGGATATACAATATTACAAGCATCAAGGATGAGAGGGCATGGGACCTCTTTTGTGATCTGATCATTCTTGATCCAGTCATGACTTGCCGCTTTTCACAATTCCAGCTAATCTGGCCGGACCACATGAGCACCAGTTTGGCTTTCTGGGAGTGGGGGGTAGACTTCCGGTCATATATGACGCAAATGTTTGACAAAACGAACCACCAAATGAACTATTTGAGGCGGCACAACCCTTGTGCGTTCAGGGAACACGTTGGTTGGTCCACTCCACAAACACCCGGCTGAGGGATGGTTGAACGCGCCGGCGAGCGTTTCTCTTTTTAAGGTAGGGATGATCCCAATGCAAAGATCAATTCACCAAGCTGCTGGCGATGAAAGCAAGGTGACTTCCAGGCGGTTGGACCACTAAATGGGGATGTGACAATCGATGAGGATGAACGTGATGAGAAATGTGCTGATCCCGGTGGGCCGAGGGGTGAATGGAGCCCCACTGGCGATGGCAATCAAAATGCTGACTGCGAGGGTGAGGAGCATAACCAGGGCGGTGAGAAAGGAACTCGGACAGTGAAAGGAACATAGAATGGGAAGAGGAAATGGAAGGGGACAGAGAACGGGAAGGGGAAGGCAATGGAGGAAGCGAAGTGGAAGGGGAAGGGAAACGGTAAAGGGATAGGTATTATTGTAACGGTGGCACGTGACCCAGGTCCGGGTAACGGCCATTCTATATAGTCAGCTCGCCACGAGACTTAGATCTCTAGCGATAATCTTACCTATACACCTATATGTACTATCACTCGAGCCCACGTTTGCAACCGTATAACATGAGTACCATACGTATGCCTATAAGGCCGAACGCTGGCGTACATGCCCTTACACTATTTTCGCTTTTCAGTAAACGGATACGTTTCGCTCACGGGATTTCACGAGTTTACCCCTTTACCGACGCGCCACATCATACAGTCTACAATTGAGATAACAGCCTTAAAAACGACATATCGAAGCATGATTACTGCAAGCACGGATATCGATCGTTTCATCATTCAATTGAGCACCCTGATGGCAGCGGAGAAGAGTTCAGAGACCAACTCTCGCACGAGACGCG